>Ga0209123_1000347_pt1 | contig 65415 bp, 48 predicted proteins | sample BarGraIncu00431A_FD_184500 | JGI IMG/M metagenome (GOLD analysis project Ga0209123, IMG submission 184500) | Arctic peat soil microbial communities from Barrow, Alaska, USA - Barrow Graham LP Incubations 004-31A (SPAdes) (version 2) | ecosystem: Environmental > Terrestrial > Soil > Wetlands >... | reverse complement strand
AACAGAAGTTGAAGCTATTTCTCGACAGGACTCAGGTCGAGGAATTCAATTACGGACCGCACTGACGAACCGAGTGTCCACGATGTCATGGCACTGAAATCTGTCCACGATGTCGTGGCACTCATCATCTACGTTCTACGTTCTACGTTCTACGTTCTACGTTCTACGTTCTACGTTCTACGTTCTACGTTCTAGGTTCTACGTTCTAGGTTCTAGGTTCTGTGTCCTGCATTCTAAGGTTTCGGTACTTTACAAAATTCGCCACTTCACTCCGTGGCAACTCCCTCACCCCTGCCCCTCTCCCGGAGGGCGAGGGGTTCATTCTTACATACCCTTACTGCTGCCTTCTCGGGTCGAGCGCGTCGCGAATCCCTTCGCCCACCAGATTGTAGGAAAGTACCGTAACGAGGATGGCGACTCCCGGGAATAGCGAGAGCCACCAGGCAAACTCGATGTAGTCCTTCCCCGAGGTAAGGATGTTCCCCCAACTAGGGGTGGGCGGTTGCACTCCAATGCCGAGAAAGGAGAGCGCGGATTCGGTGAGAATCGCCCCGGCCACGCCCAAGGTCGCAGAAACCAGCACCGGCGAAAGTGCGTTAGGAAGGATGTGGCGAAAAATGATCCTCAGGTCCGAGGCCCCGAGTACGCGGGCAGCCGATACAAAATCCCTGCTCTTAAGCGAAAGCACCTCGGCCCGCACCAGACGCGCCACCCCCATCCACCCGGTAAGCCCGATGATAATCATGATGTACCAGATGGAAGGCTCCAGCATGGCGATAACGGCCAGGATCAGGAAAAAGGTCGGGAAGCAGAGCATGATGTCCACGATCCGCATCAGCAGGGAATCAGCCCAGCCGCCGTAAAAGCCGGCGAAGAGTCCTACCACGGTGCCGATGGCGACGGCTATGCCGACTGCGACAAAGCCGACCTTAAGCGAAACCCTGGCGCCATAGATTACCCGCGTCAAAACGTCGCGCCCCAGTTCGTCCGTGCCGAACAGGTGTGCCGACGACGGCGGCAAGAGCACGTGCCAGGCGTCGAGGGCGTCGGGGTCATAGGGGGTGATGAAGCCCGCGCAAAAGGAGAGCAAGAACAGCGCAGCGACGACGACCAGACCGGCGGTTGCGACGCGGTTGGTCCGAAAGCGCCGCCAGAACTGTTGGAAAGGGCTATTCATCTGGGCACTCATAACACGATTCCCATAGCGGCGCCACGACAAAGTAGAGCCGGTAACCAGCGGAAGATCCCGAAACCAGCGACTCCGCAGATGAGGAGTGGACTGTTGTAATCTGCAGGTATGGCAAGGACGGTCATTGCTACCCCCTACCGTGGCGGATGCGCGGATCGGCTAAGGCATAGCAAAGATCCGCCAGCAGATTGCCAACCAGGGTGAGACAGGCGCCGATCACCAGAATACCCATTATCAGGGGGTAATCACGTGCCATCACCCCTTGGTAGAAGAGCTGTCCCATGCCCGGGATGCCAAAGATGGTCTCGAAAATAACCCCGCCGCCGATCAATCCGGGAAGGGAAAAACCGAGCAGAGTGATGACCGGCAACAGGGCGTTCTTCAGTGCGTGCTTATAGATGACTGCGCGCTCCTTAACCCCCTTAGCTCGCGCCGTGGTGATGTAGTCCTGCGAGAGGACCTCCACCATCGTGGAGCGCATGTAACGGGACAAACCGGCAAGGCTGCCAAAAGTGGCGATGGAGATCGGGAGGATCAGGTGCCGCGCCATGTCCCAGAACCAGGGTAGCGCAGCAAGCCGCTCGCTTCCCATGGAATGGATGCCGGAAATCGGCAGCAGGTTGTACTTCACCCCGAAAAAATACATGCACAAAAGCGAAAGCCAGAAGGTGGGGACCGAGAAGCCGAGGAACACAAAGACCGAAATGGCCCGGTCCAAAAGCGTGTCCCGGTGTACCGCGGCAAGAATGCCGATCGGCAAAGCAAGTCCGAACTCCAGGATAAGCGCAATGACATTGATGGAAATGGTGATCGGGAGCCGTTCCGCAATCTTCTTGGTAACCGGGCGGTTGTCCGGCGAGAAGGAACGGCCGAAATCCAGGTGAGCAAGGTGTGAGAGCCAGAGTCCGTACTGTACGTGCAGCGGCTTGTCCAGGCCGTAGAGTTCGCGCAGACGGGCCTTGGAAGCCGCCGAGACCTTCGGATTCATGGAGGCCTGCATCTCCACCGGCTCTCCGGGCGCCAGATGAATGACCACAAAGGAGATCAGTGTGATTCCGATCAGCATCGGAATAAACGCCAGAAGTCGCTTGACGAGATAGCTAGCCATATTAATTCACCTGTTCCGACTTCGGCACGTACCACTTGATCTGGTTGTACATGATGCCGGCGGGTGCCGGTTCGATCCCCCGGAATCTGGCTGACACCACCGGAAGGGCATCGGGGACATAGAGGAAAGTGTACGGTTGCTCGCGAGCCAGAATGTCCTGGATAGCGTAATAACACTTTTTCCTTTTCTCAACGTCGAAGGTCCCCCTCCCCTCAGCCAGGAGCCGATCCACCTCGGCATTTTGAAAATGAATGAAGTTGAGCTCCTTCGGCGCGGTTTTCGAGGAGTGCCAGATATCGTAGATATCGGGGTCCTGGCCGGTAGTCCAGCCCAAAAGCACCGCCTCGAACTGTCCTTTGTCAATGAAGTTGGTGATGAAGGAGGCCCACTCCATGACCCGGATCTTCACCTCGATGCCGACATGTTTGAGGCGCCTTTGGATGATCAGGGCGGATTTGAGCCGCTGGTCGTTCCCTTGATTGGTCATGATGGTAAAACTGAGCGGCTTGCCGTCCTTCACCATGATGCCACCCGCCCCCATGACGAAGCCGGCCTGCTTCAAAAGCGCGACAGCACGGGCGGGATCATAGCCAAAATCCTCTACTTTGGGCTTATAGGCCCAAGCACCGGGCTTGTAGGGTCCATGGGCGATCTGCCCCATGCCGAGCAGCGCTCCCTGGATGATCTCTTCCTTGTTGATCGCGCAGGTGATGGCCTGGCGCACCCGGCGGTCCTGGAACAGCGGCAGGCGCTGGTTGTAGCCAAGATAGGTGTAGGCGGAGGCCGGGTAGCGGTACTTGTTGAAACGGTTAAGAAATTCCGAGGTGTTGGTCTGGCGCTGGTACTGAACCGGGGTAAGCCCCATTTCGTCTATGCCGCCGGCTTTAAGTTCCATATACATGGTGGAACTGTCAGGGATGATGCGGTACACGTAGCGGCTGATGTACGGCTTTCCCTCCCAGTAATTTGGATTGGCCTCCAACTCGAGCTTCTGCAAGGGGACCCACTGCTTGAAGACGTAGGGGCCGGTCCCGATAGGTGCCCGGGAGAGCGGACTCTTCATGATGTCCTTGCCTTCCAAAAGGTGGGCGGGGAGCATCGCCATGCCCCAGGAGGCGAGCGCCGGTGCAAAGGGTTTGGGATAGGTGACCCGAAAGGTGTAGGGGTCGATCGCCTGGACGGATTTTACCTGTTTGAAGTCCTCCGAATAGGCGGTGGGGGTCTTCGGATCGACTACGATCTTGTAGGTGTAGAGCACGTCGCGAGAGGTGAAGTCTTTACCGTCGTGCCATTTGACGCCATGGCGCAGGTGAAAGGTGATGGTCAGGCCGTCGCTTGAGACCTCCCAGGAACGGGCTAGATCTCCCTCCAGCTGGTAATTCTTGTCATAGCGGACCAGACCGTTGTAGACCAGCCCCGAGATGTCGCCAGAGGAGGAATCCGTGGCCAGAATCGGGATGAGCGTGGACGGCTCACCGATGCTCCCGGTGACCAGGGCGTCGCCGTAGGCGGGCGTTCCACCTTTGACGCGGGGCTTTTGCTTTTGCTCGGGCGCACCCTTGGCGCACCCCGCAAGGAGCAGGGCAGCCAAAAGCCAGGTGACCAGGCGCGATAGGGTCATTTATCTCCGTTCTCCTGCCGGCAATGCTTGATCTTTTCTGTCAGGTCGGTCCGCTCCGGCTCCAGCTTCTGCAGCTTCTTGTACAGGGGGATCGCCTTTTTGAAATGGCGGGCGGCGCAGTAGGCGTCGGCCAGGTGGCCGATAACCGTGGCGTCATTGTCGGACAGATCAACCGCCCGCTCCAGCTGGTAAATCGCATCGTCGTAGCGTTTCAGCTTGAAAAAGGTCCACCCCAGGGAGTCCAGGATGAAGCCGTCGTCGGGCTTCAGCGACACGGCCTTCTTCAGGTAGCTGAGCGCCTCCTCGAGGTTCGTCCCCATCTCGGCGTAGGTGTACCCCAGATAGTTAAGGGCCTGCGCGTCGTTGGGGGTCGCCGCCAGCACCTGTTTCATCATGGCGACGGAGAGCTCTTTTTGCCCAGTCTTGTCGTAGAGGATGCCGAGCCGAAAGCTCACCCTCGGATCGGCCTTGAGCGTTTCATTCATGGTTTTCAGCACGTCGATGCCGTCCTGGAAACGGTCCAGCGACTCGTAAAGGCCAGCCAGCGCCAGATAGGGCTCGACGTGGGAGGGATCCCGTTTGATCTCGTCCTTTAAAAGGGAAACTCCCTTTTCCAGTTCCCCCTTTTCCTTGTAGAGGTAGGCCAGGTGACCCAGCGCGTCCAGATAATAGGAGGAATCCACCGGGATCTGCGAGAACTCGGCTATCGCCTGATCGGTCTCCTCCATCTCCTCATAGGCGGTCGCCAGGTAGTAGCGGACCTGCTGGGCTCCGGGCTCGGTCTTCAGGATGGACTGGAAGGTCGTCACCGCCTCGTCGTAACGCTCCAGCTCCAGGAGCAGCAGACCGATCTTACGGGAGTTTTCCAGGCTTTCCCCGCCTTCCTGCTGCAGCAGGGTGAGGGCATCGTCAAGACGGCGCTGCTGGATGTAGAGCTGCGCCAGATGCTGAACCACGTTGATGTTGGACGGGTTTACCTCGAGAAGGGTCTTGTAGGTCTCGATGGCGTCGCCGACCAGCCCCTGGGTTTCCTGGGAGATCGCCATCTCGACCAGCGCCTGCTCGAAGTCGGGCTTCAACTCTACCGCCTTCTTGTAATAGGTAAGCGCCTCACGCGGCAGCTTCATCTGGTCGTAGGTCTTGGCGAGGTAATAGTAAGCAAGCGGCGAATCGGGGACCGCCTTGACCAGCGCCTTCAGCGTATTGACCGCCTGCTCGTACTCGAAGGACTTCAGGTAGAAGATCGCTACGTGCAGGTAGACCTCCTCTTTGGTCGGGTCGAGCTCCATCACCTTCTTGAAGTAGGGAATGGCGTCCTTCTCGCGCTGCAGGGTAACCAGTATGTTACCGGCCAAAAGCTGGGCCTGCAGGAAGCTGGGGTCGATCTTTATGGCGGCCTCGCACTCGGCAAGCGCCTCCTCACCGTGGTTTTGTTGCAGATAGATCTGCGCCGCCGCGGTGTGCAGAAAGGGAGAAGCCGGATCGGCTTCCATGGCGCTTCTGAGTAGGGTAAGCGCCCCCTCCAGGTCGCCCTCTCCCGAGCGCAAACGGGCCAGGGCGAAGAAGTACAGGGTGCGGGCTTGCGCCGAGGTTGCGGAGACAGGGGACGCGGGCGCCAAGGCTGCCGCGCGCTCAGTGGCGCAGGCGGAGAGAATCGACAGCAGGAGGAGGAGCGCAAAACACTTCGTGGTCATGGGGTACCCGTGGTTTCATGTCAGTATGGCGGAGGCAATAACCTAAAAAACGCGACACCCCAGTCGGGATACAGTATCCCGCAGGATGGCGCGATTTGTCACATGAAAAGCTAACATAAATAGGTAGCAGCGTCAAACAACATTTGTGTAAATTTAAACGGTTGCGACACCCCCCCGCTATGATACAATTTTCAAATAATATCATCATGTTAAGGCCTGCGATGATTCGAAAGCTTATAAAATCGTTACTTAAACCTGCGGCCTACCCTGAGCCCACGGCAGAGGTGCGCCTCATCGAGACCCACGTCTCCTTCATCTTCCTTACCGACAGCTTTGTATACAAGGTAAAAAAGCCGGTGGACTTCGGCTTTCTCAACTTCACCACGCTGGACCGGCGCCGCTTCTACTGTGAGGAGGAGGTGCGCCTGAACCGTCGCCTCTGCCCCGAGATCTACCTGGGGGTGGTGGAGCTCCGTTCCGGCCCCGCGGGGGCAGCCTTCGAAGGCTCCGGAACGCTGATCGATTACGCCGTCAAGATGAAGCGGCTTCCCGAAGGGAAGATGCTGGCGCAGCTTTTGGAGCAGGGGAAGCTGCAGCCGGATCAGATGGCAGCCATCGCCCGGGTGATTGCGGAGTTCCACGGCCGGGCCGCGCGGGGGCCGCTGATCGACGCCCAGGGAAGTAGCGCCGCGATCCGGGCCAACTGGGAGGAGAACTTCCGGCAGGCGGCCCCCTTCGCCCCCCGGACCGTAACGCGGGGCGACCTTGCTTTGATGCGCGACTGGGTGACGCGCTTTCTGGCCGAGCACGAGGGGCTTTTCCGGGCCCGCGTTGAGGGCGGGTTCGTCAGGGAGTGCGACGGCGACCTGCACCTGGGAAACATCTGTCTGGCCGACCGGATCTGCATCTTCGACTGCATCGAATTTAACGAACGGTTCCGCTACATCGACACGGCGGCCGACATCGCCTTTCTTCTAATGGACCTGGAATACGCCGGGCGCGCCGATCTTTGCGCTCCCTTTCTGGAGAGCTACCAGGAAGCTACCGGAGACCTGGTGCCGGCGGAGCTTCTCGACTTCTACAAGGCATACCGCGCTTTTGTCCGGGGCAAGGTCAAGAGCTTCCGGCTCGGGGAAAACGGGCTGGCGAGTAGCGAGCTTCAGGCGACCCAGGCCGCGGCCACCCGCTATTTTCGTCTTGCTCGCGGCTATTGCCTCAGGGGGAGGCTCGCCCCCGCGCTGATCATTACCTGCGGGCTCATGGGAAGCGGCAAGAGTTCCCTGGCCCGCGAGCTTTCCCGCGAGCTCGGACTTTGGTACTGCAGCTCGGACCTGACGCGTAAAACGCTCGCCGGGCGTGCCCCGACCGAGCGGGAAAGCGAGGGGTACGACCAGGGGATCTACACTCTGGCCAGCAGCCGGGCGACCTACCAGGCCCTCCTTGAGGGTGCCCGGCGCGTGCTCGAAACCGGCCGCAGCGTCGTGGTGGACGCGACCTTTCGCCGCGCCGAGGACCGGGAAACCTTCCGGACTCTGGCAAAGCTGCTCGGGGGGCTGTTTTTCCTGGTGCATCTGCGCTGCAATGAGCAGGTGACCAGGGAGCGCCTGGAGGCAAGGAGCCGGGAGCCCGGCGAGATCTCCGACGGCAGGAGCGAGCATCTCCCGCGCCAGACGGCCGAGTTCGAGGCGCCGGAACCGGGCGAGGCGATCAGCGTCGACAGCAGCCGGCCGCTTTTCGAAGAGGTTGACCTGGTGCTGAGGAAAATGGGACTACTGCCATGAAATCACGGATAAAGGAGGTAGTAATCGGACGCCTGAAGCTCAAGGACAGCTGGGTTATCTGCTTTGTCCTTGGTTTCATCATGATGAACTACCCGTTCATCAGCATCTTTAACAAGGCAAACCGCCCCTTTGGCATACCGCTCCTCTACCTGTACCTGCTGCTCGGCTGGGTCTTCTCGATCTTCATCGTCTACCTCTTCAGCCGTGCGGAGCGGCATTCAAGTGACACCAAGGAAGACCCCTGATGCTGAATGTCGATCTGGTCTGGGGCACCGCGCTCCTTTACATAGCCCTTCTTTTCCTGGTCGCCTATTATGCAGACCAGCGCCAAAAGCTCGGGCGCTCCATCACTGCGAACCCGACAGTCTACTCGCTCTCCATCGCGGTCTATGCAACCTCCTGGACCTACTACGGGAGCGTCGGCAAGGCGGCGACCACCGGCATCGACTTTCTCCCCATTTACCTGGGACCGACCCTGACCGCCTTTTCCTGGTGGTTTCTTTTAAAAAAGATCGTCCGCATCTCCAAACAAAACAACATCACCTCCATCGCCGACTTCATCAGCTCGCGCTACGGCCGCAGCCAGTGGCTAGGCGCCATCATCACAGGGATCACCCTGATGGGGATCATGCCGTACATAGCGCTCCAGCTGCGCGCGGTTTCCACCTCCTTCACCATCATCACCGGCTACCACGACTTTCACCTGGGGCTCATGGACCGTTTTTCTCCCCTGTCGCCCCACCCGGGCCTCTTCTCGGCCCTGCTCCTCGGGCTCTTCAGCGTCTTCTTCGGGGCGCGCCACTTGGTCTCCGCCGAACGCCACGAGGGGCTGGTGGCAGCCATAGCGCTCGAGTCGATCGTCAAGCTGGTTGCCTTTGTGACAGTCGGGATTTTCCTCACCTACGGGCTTTTCGACGGCGTCGGGGACCTCTTCAACCGCCTAAGCCAGAGGGACCCCGCGCTTTTGACCCGGCTCACCACGCTAAGCGGCTCCGGCGAGAACTCCTACGCCTCCATGTGCAGCCTGCTAATGCTCTCCATGAGCGCGGTCATGCTGCTGCCGCGCCAGTTCCAGGTCATGGTGCTGGAAAACGCCCAGGAAAGCCATCTCAACTCTGCAGCCTGGCGCTTTCCGGCTTATATGTTCCTGATGAACCTTTTCGTCATGCCGATCGCCGTCGCCGGGCTCCTGCTAACCGGGAGCCCCTCCGGCGCCGATTATTTCGTGCTTACCCTGCCGCTGAGAGCCGGGCATCCCTGGCTCGCCCTGGTCGCCTTCCTGGGTGGCTTCTCCGCCTCGGCCGGTATGGTCATGGTGGAAAGCATCGCGGTGTCGACCATGCTGCTAAACCACGTGCTGATGCCGGTCGTGATCCGGTTCAAGCCGCAGGTCTGGTTCCCCTCGCTTTTGCACAACCTGAAGCGGGTCGGAATCCTGCTGGTGGTCCTCCTGGGTTACCTCTACCAGGCGATTGTCGGCGACAGCTATCTCCTCTCCAACATGGGGCTCATCTCGTTCTCCGCGGCGGCCCAGCTCGCCCCGGCGCTGATCGGCGGGCTCTACTGGCCGCGCGGCAACAAGGTGGGCGCCATTACCGGGATGCTACTCGGCTTTGCGGTCTGGTTCTACACCCTGCTGCTCCCCTCCCTGGTGCATTCGGGATGGTGGGACTCGCAGATCCTGAACCAGGGCCCCTTCGGGGTGGCGCTCCTGAAGCCCCAGGCCCTTTTCGGGATGACCGGGCTCGATCCCTGGACCCACGCCCTTTTCTGGAGCATGTTTCTGAACATCTCGGCCTACCTCTCGCTCTCGATACTGCGCGGGCAGGGGGAAAAGGAACGGGAGCAGGTGCGTAAGTTCGTGCAGGTCTTCGTCCCCGAGAACGGCGACACGCACTGGGAGACCAAGCGCCTTTCCAAGCCGGTGACGATCGTGCAGTTCGTAAACCTGATGTCCAAGTTCATCGGGGAGCCCCAGGCCCACCTGGCGATCAGCGACTACCTGGGCGAGCGGGAGATCGACGGCCGTGGGGGAGTCTCCGAGTTCGAGCTTCCCAACCTGAAGCGGTTCGTGGAAAAGACCCTGGCGGCTTCGTTGGGGGGCGCCGCGGCCGGAGCCGTCGTGGAGAGCTTCCTGTCCGACATCGGGAGCCGGATGGAGTCGGTCTACGACATCTTCTCCACGGTGCGCACCTCGCGTGACCAGAGCCGGGAGGCGCTCTTCGTGCGCCTGCGCGCCTCCGAGATCATGAACCGCTCCCTGGAACTGAACATCATCATGGAGGACCTGCTGGCACTGCTACTGAGGGAGTTCAAGCTGGACCTCTGCGTCATCAGGCTCCTCAACGATGCCGGGAACCTGCAGGTGCGCAGCCACAAGGGCGAGGGGGGCGAGCGGATCACCGCGGAGGACCGCATCCTGGAGATCGACACCCACGTGGGCGAAGCGTTCCTCGGGCGCCGTACCGAGTTCTTTAACGACACCGCGTACATAACCAAACCAATCGCCAAGGAGATCTTCCGGCGCGAGGGGATCAGGTCCTTCGCCCACATCCCGATAGCGATCGAGGGGGCCCCGCCGGTCGGGATACTATCGGTCTTTTCCCGTTCCATCGTGGGCCTTTTTACCGAGCAGTTCGTGGAACTTTTGGAAAGCCTGGCCGGCCAGTTGGCCCAGGCGGTGCGCATCGTTTCGGAACGGGAGGCGCGCGACCGCGAGCGCGAGCAGAAGGAAGCGGCCCTGCTGGAAAATGCGCGGGTGACCCGCGACCTGGAGTTGGCCAAGCAGATCCAGCTCTCCTTGCTCCCCACCTCTCCCCCGCAGCTTCCCGGGGTGAGTATCGCCTGCCGCTGCGTCCCGGCAAGCCACGTCGGCGGGGACTACTACGACTTCTTCCAGCGCGGGGACGACCTGGTGGACATCGTCATGGCCGACGTCTCCGGCCATAGCGTCGGGGCGGCGCTCATCATGGTGGAAACGAGGAGCGTACTGCGGGCACAGATGCAGGCGACCAGGTCGACGGGAGAGATCCTCAAAGTGCTAAACCAGTTGTTGTACGAGGATCTGAACCGCGCCGAGCTCTTCATCACCATGTTCTGTGGCAAGTTCGACGCCAGGCGGAGCGTCCTTAGCTATTCCAACGCCGGGCACACCAGGCCCCTACTGCTGCGGGGAGGCTCCTGGCAGGAACTCGACACCGAGGGGCTGATTCTCGGCGTGGAGTACCAGGTGGCGTTCGAAGAGAAAAGTGTCAGACTCGAACCGGGTGATCTGCTGTTCATTTTCACCGACGGCATCATCGAGGCGGAGGGCGCGCCGGGCGATTTCTTCGGCGTGCCGAGGCTGTGCGACCTCCTTTTCGAGGTACAAAAGGAGTCGCCAGAGGCGATGATCGACACGGTGCTGGCGCGACTGGCCGCCTTCTGCGGCTCAGGTCCTTTACAGGACGATGTTTCCATGGTAGTCATGAAGGTAGGCGAGGCGCCCCCTCAGGGCGTCCTTGCCAAAACCGGCCGGTTATAGCACAATGATTGGTAGCTTGTCGGACTTCACTAACAAGGAGAAGGCCATGAATTTAGCGCAAGAGACGAGGAATGACATAGTCATCATATATGTGAAGGAGGAGCGGCTGGACGCACACAATTCGGTGGAGCTGAAGACTGCAGTGCAGAAGCTGTTCGAAGAGGGCAAGAAGAACGTGCTGGTAGATCTGAAGGACGTGCGGTTCATAGACAGTTCGGGGCTCGGCGCGCTGGTATCGGGGTTCAAGAACGCCATATCGCACCAGGGAAATCTCAAGCTTTCCTCGCTGCAGTCACAGGTGAAGTCCATGTTCGAACTGACCCGGCTACACAGGGTATTCGAGATTTTTCCATCCACCACGGAGGCCATGGAAAATTTCCAGTAACAAGCGAGGCGTAAGAATGGAAGGAAACGCGATCGAGGTAGACATAAAGGTCCCCAACAAGACCCGGTATCTGAGCCTGATTGGCCGGATCGGGGAGGACATCGCCCGCGAACTGGAGCGCTACAGCGGCGACCGGGACACGCTTGCCTACCAATTAAACCTGGTCCTCACTGAGGCGATGGTCAATGCCATCAAGCATGCGGGCCCCCGGGAACCGGAGAAGCAGGTCCGGATCGTCATCTCCATTTGTGTCGACTATCTCACCATCAAGGTCTACGACGACGGCCAGGGGTTCGATATCAACTCCATTCCCCCGCCGAACTTCGACGAACTGGAGGACCGGGGGCGTGGCATCTTCCTGATACGCTCCCTGATGGACTCGGTTAGCTACCGCAAGAACTGCAGGGAGAACATTCTGGAGATGAAGAAAAAGCTGGTTTAATCCCCCTCCCCCTACGCCCTTACCCCCCGCCTGCAGCAGTGAATCACCATTGCCCCACCAACCAGGAACATGGGAAGGCTCAGCATCTGCCCCATGGAAAGCCCCCCCAGAAGATAGCCGAGCTGCGCGTCGGGCTCCCTGGCAAACTCAACCAGAAAGCGGAACAGACCGTAGAGCGAGATAAAGGACCAAAAGACCACTCCGTCCCGGTTCACCTTCCGCGATACCGTCCACAGCAGCAAAAACATCAGCGGCCCTTCCAGGAACGCTTCGTAGAGTTGGGAGGGGTGACGCGGCAGCGGGCCCCCGTTCGGGAAAACCATCCCCCAGGGGAGATCGGTCACCCGGCCGTACAACTCGCCGTTGATGAAATTTCCCACCCGCCCGAGCCCGAGCCCAACCGGGCCGGCGAGAAAACCGATATCCGCGATCTGGTAGAAGCGGATTTTGTGCTTCCTGATGAAATAAAGGCCGGCCAGAATGGCGCCGGTCAGCCCGCCGTGAAACGACATCCCCCCTTCCCAAACCGCAAAGAGCTTCATCGGGTGGGCCAGGTAGTAGGAAAAGTTGTAGAAGAGGATATATCCGAAACGCCCCCCCAGTATCACCCCGAGTGCGACCGTAAAGATCAGGTCGGCGACGTCGTCCTTGACGAGCGGGAGCCCCTTTCTCTTAACCCCTGCCAGTATGATGAAATATGCAGCCAGAAATCCGCAGATGTACATCAGGCCGTACCAGCGAAATTCAAGCGGACCCAGCTTCAGGAAGACCGGATCGATGTTGGGAAATGTCATTGAAAGCTCTCCAGTGGTGAAATTGGCCCCTAACCTAACAGCAAACTGGCGGGGTGTCAATTGCCTCACCGGCGCGGCTGGTTGACTTTGATCGCTCGGACTATACATTCCTAGTGATATCTAATTAGCCTGCCAAGCGTCCCATCTTGCGGAGCGACCATGAATACCACGATGAGCGAGATATTTCTGAGCTCGATTCTCGGCAAGACCGTCATCAACGGGCACGGGCACGAGATAGGAAGACTGCAGGACCTGGTGATGATCCCCGGAAGTAGCTTCCCCGAAGTGTCGCACCTCCTGGTGCTGAGCAACCTGAAAAAGGGGGCCACGCTCTCGGTGCCCTGGCAGCGCGTCGCCCTTTTCAACCGCTTCGTCATCTCCGTCTCAGGATCGAACCAGAGTATCCCGAACTACCGGCAGCGCGGGGACGAAATTTTGCTCAGGCGCGATGTCCTGGACCGGCAGATCGTGGACGTCAACGGCGCCAAGGTGGTGCGGGTAAATGACGTCAAACTGGGAAGCTACCGGGAGCGACTCTGCGTCTTCTTCGTCGACGTCGGGGTTCGGGGCCTGTTGCGCCGGATGGGGTTTGAGCACCTGGGGGAGCGTATCGGCTTCCTACTGAAGCACCCGCTCCCCCACAACCATATCAGCTGGAGGTATGTCCAACCGCTGGAGCCGAACCTTTTTCCTCTCACCTTGACCGTGGCGCGCGATCAGTTGAAGGAGATCCATCCCGCGGACCTGGCCCAGATCATTTCGAACATCCCCACCGGCAACGTCCAGGCGGTGCTCGACGCGCTCGACACCGAGACCGCCGGGGAGGCTATTCACGAACTGGAGCCCGAATTGCGCAGCCGGGTTATCAGCCAGTTGGAAAGCTGGGAGGCGAGTTGCATACTCGAGGAGATGAGTCCGGATCAGGCGGCGGACGTGCTGGGGGACCTGCCGCAATCAAAGGCGCAGGAACTCCTGGGGCTCATGGCCGAGGCGGAGGCAGACCAGATCCAAGAGCTGATGGAGCACGAGGAGGACACTGCGGGAGGGTTGATGAACAGCCAGTTCGTGGCAATCTCGGGGGAGCTTTCCTGCGCAGAGGCACTGGAGGAGGTGCGCTTACGCGCGGATGAGGTGGACAACGTTTACTATCTCTACGTGCTGGACGACCAGCAGCAACTGCAAGGGGTGGTGACTCTCAAGAATCTTCTGGTCGGCCCGGAAAAGACCAGAGTTTGCGACCTGATGACGACGGGCATAAAAAGCGTTCAGGTAGACTCGACGCCGAACGAGGTACTGGAGATCGTCGCCAAGTACAACCTGATAGCCGTGCCGGTACTGGACAAGACGGAAAAGATGGCCGGCATCATCACGGTGGACGACGTTTTGGAGCTGTGTCTTCCCAATGCGCTGCGGCGCAGGCGTCACAGGTCAGGTTGAAGTTTTCGCGTTCAGGATTTTACTACAAGGCCACGCCGGCTTTTTTGGCTGCCTCGCGCAACGATTCCAGCTTACGTTTCTGTTCCTGAGCCCGGAACTCTTCCTGTTTTATGGTGTTTTGCAGGGAAAGGTACTCCGTGCGCGACATCTTGGAGGTATCACCCACCCGCCTACGCAGATCAGTAAGTTCATCTTCGGTCGCCTGCAAATTGGCCTTGGCAACTGCATACTCACCGCGCAATCCGGTTTCGCCCTTCCCAGCTGGCGCATTTTTTTCTTTCTGAACAGCAGTCTCCTTTGATTTCCCCTTGACCGGCTCGTCGATCACCTGCGGGGCACCACTTTCGTCAGCGCCTAATACCTTCACCTTCTTCCGGTACTTTTTGGGCACCTTCCCGAGATCTTCGGTGAAGTTAACCGTTCCACTTTGATCGGTCCATTCATAGGTCACGGCAAGGGCCGACAGCGGATATAGCAGGAGCAACAAAACGAGCAGTTTCTTCATATCCATCTCCTTTTCAAAGCAATCTTGGCAATCAGCGCTACCCGGTCACCCCGGAGGCCAGGCGAAATCGCGGCCGGCGAGCAGATGGAAGTGGATATGGAATACGGACTGGCCGGCACCGGCATTATTGTTGTTAACGATCCGAAAGCCGTCCTCGGCCATGCCGCGTTCGCGCGCCAATTGGGCCGCTACACGGTAAACCGCGCCGACCAGTTGGTCGTCGACTGGCGTTAGTTCCAGCGAATTGACCAGGTGCTTTTTGGGAATAATCAGGACATGCATCGGCGCCACGGGGTTAATGTCCTCAATGGCAAAAAGAGCAGCGTCCTCGTAGATTTTTTTTACCGGTATGGCGCCGCTCGCCATCTTGCAAAACAGACAGTTGTCCATAAAATCTCCTGTGGAATGGCAGACTGGTTGCTGGTGACCCAAAGGACCTAGAGGACTTAAGGGACTTAAGGGACTTAAGGGACTTAAGGGACTCCAGGGACACAACGACTTAACGACTTAACGACTTAACGACTCAACGACTTAACGACTCAAAGACTTAACTCTCACTGAACGGTTTTCCTCAAATGAATCAGGAACTCCTTGTTCCCTTTGGGCCCCAGGATGGGCGAGTCACAGACTCCAAGGACGAGAAGCCCCAGGCTCTGAGCCAGGGCAGTGATGGTGGCAACCACCTCGAGGTGCTTTTTCTCGTCCCGCACGACTCCACCCTTCCCTACCTGACCTTTCCCCACTTCGAACTGGGGTTTAATGAGGGCCAGGATGGTGCCTTCGTCCTTGATGAGCCGCAAGGTCGGCGGGAGCACCTTGTCCAGCGAGATGAAGGAGGCGTCTATGACTGCCATGTCGGGAAGCTCGGGGAGGGTGCCGGGCTCCAGATGCCGAATGTTAGTCTTCTCCATGCTCACGACTCTCGGGTCTTCGCGCAGCTTCCAAGCCAGTTGGCCGTAGCCGACATCCACGGCGTAAACCAGCCGTGCACCTCTTTGCAATAGGCAATCGGTGAAGCCGCCGGTTGAGGCGCCGACGTCGATGGCCGAGAGTCCGTCGACTTTTATGCCGAAAAGGTCCAGCCCCTCGGCAAGCTTCAGCCCGCCGCGGCTCACGTAGGGTAGCGGCTCACCCTTCAGGCGAATCTCGGCCTCTACGGACACCATCAGTCCCGCCTTGTCCGCCAGGTGATCGTCCACGACTACCTGCCCGGCCATAATGAGCGCCTTGGCCTTTTCCCTGGAGGGGGCGAGCCCTCGCTCCAGCACGAGTTTATCGAGTCTTTCCTTGGTCACAAGTGTCCTTTTAGTAGATGCCGTGCAGCGGCCCGCCGGGAGCTGCCAACTGGTCGACGCAGCGCTCCACTGCCGGGTCCTCGATCAGCGGCGGGGCATGATGCGGCTTGACGCGAGCGTCGATGACGATGGGCCCGCTGCAACCCCACTGTTTGGCTATGGTGGAGGCCCCCACGCCGTAAATGTCGGCGGCGGGGTCGGAACGGGTGAAAGTCACCCAGAGAAAGTTGTTCAACTGCGCCGCGGTGAACCGGCTGTCGTCGCAAACGACAATCAGGGGGAAGGCTTCGAGGCCGGCGACCCCGGTCAAGAAGTCGCAAAGTTCTTCCACGGCCTGGTCCGGCTCACCCTTGCGCCCCGTGCAGGCAGGCCCCGTTACGGCGAATATGCCGGGTAGGCAAAGCGCCGGAGCGCTCCAACCGGCCGGCAGGCGCAGTTCCGCGGGGAGCACCGTCCCGAGGGTGCGGCGCTTCTCACCGACGGCGGCGAAGACGACTTTGGAGCCGCTGTTCAGGCCGGAACCGGAATAATCAAGGGTGTCCATGGTGGTCGCGGTCTGGAAGTGAAGGTCCCGACGCGGGTCAATCCGCTCCAGCACGTGGGCCAGGAAGGCCGGAATGTCGTGAAGATCCAGCTGCGGCGCGTCCTCGTACGAGGCGATCATCAGATATTTCGCCAGCGAGAGCTGCCCCTGTCCCAGGATCGCGTTGGCGATGGTAAGGATTTCCTGCGGGGTGCGCCGCTCGCCGTAGGGGACATAGCGCTCACTTCCCAGGGCGAGCAAAAGCGGATGCACGCCTGCCGCGTCCACGGCATGGACCGCGCGCACTCCCGGGATCACGGTCGGGATCAGGGGACCGGTCAGCTCATGAATGAAGGCACCAAAGGAGGTGTCCTCCTGGGGAGGACGGCCGACGGTCGTGAAAGGCCAGATGGCGCCCTCGCGGTGATACACCTTGTCGACCTGCAGCACCGGGAAATCGTGGGCCAGACTGTAGTAGCCGAAATGGTCGCCGAAGGGCCCCTCCGGCAGCGTCCTTTGCGGGTCGATGATCCCGCTGAGACAGAAATCTGCTTCGGCGGGGATCGGCAGGCCACCCTCGCGGTTTACCATCTCGATCCGGTGACCGGCCAGGAGACCGGCGAAGGAGAGTTCGGGCATCCCCTCGGGAAGCGGCATGACGGCCGCGACCGTCATGGCGGGAGCCCCGCCCACGAAAACGTTCACCCGGAAGGGAACCCCCTTCTCGAGCGCCTCGGCGTGATGAAAGCCAATGCCGCGGTGGATCTGGTAATGGATGCCGACCTGGGCGTTAGGCAGGTACTCGCCCCCGGAGATCTGCACCCGGTACATGCCGAGATTGGAATGGCGCAGTCCCGGCGAGCCGACGCTCTCCGAGTAGACTTGCGGCAGCGTGATGAAGGCGCCGCCGTCGTCGGGCCAGGATTTGAGCTGGGGCAACTGGGCCAGAGTCGTGCAGTTGGCGAGGATCGGGCCGTCGTCCACCCGTTTGGGGATCAGATGCCAGGCAGCGGGCAGGGTCGAGAGCAGCGACAACGGCTCCTTTATGAAATAGCGGGGATCTACCTTCAACTGCACCAGACGCTCGACCGCCTTCAGGGTGTCCCGGAAGATGAACCGGGTGCGCTCCAGGGTCCCGAAGAGGTTCCCGAGCATTGGAAAAGAGCACCCCTTGACCCGGGTGAAAAGAAGCGCCGGCCCTCCGGCCTGGTAGACCCGCCGCTGGATGGAACCTATCTCCAGATCCGCCGAGAGTTCCTGGTCAATCCGAATCAGCGAACCCGAACGTTCCAGGTCTGCGACACACGCTGCACTATTTCTATATCCCAACTCTTTCCTCCGCCAGACATGGTGCCTAAATCACTGGTTTATTTTTAAAGCACCCCCGCAGGCAAGTCAACAACAAAACCGGAACCGGAGGTTAACGTCCCCGACCCCCTCCCCTTCCGGGGATTGGGGAACTGAAAGCGGCAGTCACCGCCCCCTTCAGGAGCGGCGGGCCGGAAAGGCGGCAGTCACCTCCCTCCCCCTTTCCAGCTCATCGTTCCCACGCTCCCGTGTGAGAATGCATCCCGGGACGCTCCTGCGTCCCGGTTTGCAGCCAAGACGCCAGAAACATTCAAATGAATGCTTGACCCATTACGGTTAATAGTTGTAATCAAGCAGATAGGGCGATGTCTGGCTGATTGCTGCGAAGCGAAACTCCCTCACTTGGCCTGCGGCCACCCTCTCCCGGAGGGCGAGGGTCCCTCCTTCCTCCGCCGGCCCTTGTAAAGAGGCAGTCAACGCGACAACGGGAGTCCTCGTGCCACGCTACACCATCTTCAGGAAAATCCTCATCATCACCCTGCTCCTTTCGCTGGCGCCGCTCCTTGTCACGTCCACCATACTCCTCATCAACCTGCAGTCGACAAGCTCCCGGATCTCCCAGGAAATATCCGCATCTGAAGACGTTCAGGCCTCCGAGTCCCTCACTATGAGGGCCCGACAGCTAGCGGAAAACATCTCGGACTTCCTGCACCAGTGTGAAAGCGACCTGCTGTTTCTGTCACGCTCGCCACTGGACCGCTCCGTCCTGCTGGAGTTCTACCAAACCCGCCGCTCCGAGGTCTGGCTTAGAAACGGAGAGGCTGCTACCACTCGGGAAACCAGGGAACTAATCCCCCTGTATCGCTCCATAGCACTGATTGACGCCAGCGGCCAGGAACGTGTGGTTATCCGGGACGGCAAGTTCCTCACGGGGACCGCACTGCGCAAGATCTCCGACCCCGCCAACACCGAGTTCCTGAACGAGGACTATTTCAGGCGGGTGCGCGCCCTCAAACGCGGCGAGATCTACGTCTCTCACCTGACCGGCTTTCATGTGTCACGGCAGGAGCAGCTCAGGGGAGCCCCGACGCCGGAAAGCGCCTACAACGGCACCACGTACCAAGGGGTGATCCGCTTTGGAGCGCCCCTTTTCGACCAGAGTGGCGCCTTCGCCGGCATGGTGATCCTCTCCCTCGACCACCGCCACCTGATGGAATTCACCCAGCACGTCGACCCGGGGAAGAATTTCTCCACCGTGTTCCCCTCCTACAATAGCGGCAACTACGCCTTTCTCTTCGATGACGAGGGGTGGATCATCACCCATCCCAAATACTGGGACATCCGCGGGTTGGACAGAAACGGCAAGATGGTGCAGCCCTACTCCGAAAATTCCAGCAAGACCGACATCGACACCGGGCGCATCCCCTTCAACCTGGACCGGGCCGGGTTCGTGCACCCGAGCTATCCGAAGGTGGCAGCCGAGGTGCGCGAGCAGCACATCGGCTATGTCGACATTGCCAACGTCGGCGGCGCCAAAAAGATCATGGCCTATGCGCCGATCAGCTACGACACCGGCGATTACCGCAAACATGGCATCTTCGGGGGCGTCACCATCGGTTTTCAGGCGGACCAGTTTCACGACGCCGCCCGCAAGGGAAGCCGCCTGAACAACCGGCAACTCAGCAGCCACAGAACGACCAGCGCCGTCATTATCCTGGTAACCGCCTTCATCTCGGCTCTCTCGGCGTGGCTCCTTTCCCGAGGCATCAGTATCCCCCTGCGGCAGCTGACCGAGGGCGCGGGAAAACTTGCCGCCGGCGACAGCCACGTCAGGGTCGCGGTCACCTCGGCCGACGAGATCGGCGAACTGGCCGGCACCTTCAACTACATGGCCGACGAGTTGGAGCTACGTAAGCAAAGCATCCTCTCCACCCTCGACGAATTGCGCAGTTCACGTCTGGAGATCCTGGACGAGCGCAATTTCAAGACGAGCGTGTTGGAAAGTATTTCCAGCGCCATTGTCACCTTTTCTCCGCAGGGATATCTAACCTCCATAAACGGCACCGGTCGCCTGTTCTTGGGGCCTGATGTCGTGCAGGACCAACATTACCGCAGCGTCTTTGCCGGATGGGGAGCATTGAGCGACCGGATAGACCGCGTGCTGAGCGGTGAGACAGGTTACGGCCGGGAGCCTTGCAAAATTGACCGCGCGGCGGGCCCGACCCATTTCGACGTGGGATGCTTTCCGATCGGCCTCGATGCCGAGCAGGGTTTGACCGTCACTTTGCGTAACGAGACCGAAAAGGAGAAACTGCGCGAGGAGATGATGCGGCTGGACCGGTTTGCTTCGCTTGGCAAGCTCTCCGCCGGCATCGCACACGAGGTACGAAACCCCCTAACCGGCATCTCGCTTTTGCTGGACGACCTGCACGACCAGGCGGCGAGCGGTTCCGACGACCAGGAGATGATCAAAAAGGCCCTGGCCGAGATCGGTCGGGTGGAGCGGCTCATCAACTCCCTTTTGAACTACTCCTCGCCGGCTCGAGCCGAATTCCGCCAAAGCGACCTGAATCGGGTGGTGCACGACACGGTCCTGCTGATGCGCAGGCCGTGCGAGCAGCGCAAGGTACTACTGAGCTTTGTGGAGCATGCGCTCCCCAGTTGCAGGATTGATCCGGAGAAAATCAAGCAGGCGGTGCTCAACATCATCAGAAACGCCCAGGAGGCCCTCACGGGTGGCGGCCAGATCACCGTCACGACCTGCGTCAGGGGAGAGTGGGTAGTGATAGAGATCGGCGACGACGGCCCCGGGATTGCGGAAGACGACCTCCCCCTGATTTTCGAGCCGTTTTTCACCCGCAAGGGGGCGGGTACCGGCCTGGGTCTCTCCATCACCCAGCGCATCGTCGAGGAGCATCGCGGCAGAATGCGGGTGGAGAGTACCTCCGGGCAGGGAACGCTTTTCATCATCGAACTGCCATTGTAGATCCCCGTTGAAACGGGTGCACTGTGAAACGCGACGTTAGAGGGAGTCGGGACGCGGGGAGCGTCCCCGGATGCATTCCCACGCTGGAGCGTAGGAACCATAGGTCTCACATCATCTTACAAAGGTATTTTCCATGGAAAAGATTCTCATAATCGACGACGAAGCGTTCATCTGCGAAAACGTGCAGCGTATTCTCTCCAGTGAGGGGTTCCAGGTACGAACCGCAGCCTCGGGACAGGAGGCCCGCGACATCGTCGCCTCGGAAGAGATCGACCTGGCCCTGCTCGACCTGAACCTCGGCACGGAAAACGGCATCGACGTCCTGAAGGCGCTCAAGGATCTGGACCCCGAACTGCTGGTGATCATCATCACCGGATACGGCTCGGTGGAAAGTGCCGTGGAATCGCTCAAGCTGGGCGCTTTCCACTACATGAAAAAACCGTTCAAATCCGATGCGTTGAGGCTTATCGTCAAGCTGGCTCTGAAAACCCAGACGCTCAAGCGCGAGGTGCGTAAACTGAAGCGCGACAGTGGTGTGCTCCCGGGACGCTCCCCAATTATCGGCAGGAGCGAAGCGTTCCACGAGGTTGCAGCCCTGGTCCGGGAAATCGCCCGCATCCCCTCGACTGTGCTTATCACCGGCGAGTCGGGGACCGGCAAGGAACTGGTGGCCCGCGCCATCCATGACCTCTCGGACCGCAAGGACGCCGGCTTCATCGCCATCAATTGCGCCTCAATACCCGCGGGGCTTCTGGAAAGCGAACTTTTCGGGCACGAAAAAGGGGCCTTCACCGGGGCTGCCTGTCGTAAAATCGGACTCTTCGAGGAGGCGCACCACGGGACCATCTTCCTGGACGAGATCGGCGAGATGGACATGACCATGCAGGTGAAGCTGTTGCGTGTGCTGCAGGAGCGCACCCTGCGCCGGGTGGGCGCCGTCAAGGATATCGGCATCGACGTGCGCGTCATCGCCGCTACCAACCGCGACCTGAAGCTGCGCATCGCCGACAAAAGCTTTCGCGAGGACCTGTTTTACCGGCTCAACGTCTTTCCGATCCGCATCCCGCCCTTGAGGGAACGCACGGCCGACATCGCCGCGCTGGCCGCTTACTTCCTCGACAACTTCAGCCGCGCCTTCGGGCGGGATTTCCGAGATGTGTCTGCCGAGGCGGAGCGCCTGATGGAGCTCTACTCCTGGCCGGGAAACATCAGGGAACTGAGAAACGTCATCGAACGCATCTGTATTATGAGAAGCGGCCCCACCCTGCTCCCCGAGCACCTCCCCCAGGAGATCAAAGAGCTTCAGTTCACGCAAGATCCGGGTGCAGAGCTGATGACGAGTTGCCTGGCAAGCCTGCCTGCTGACCTCGGTCTCGAAGAGGCGATCTGCACCATAGAAAAGTCGCTTATCGAGCAGGCGCTGCAAAAAACCGCGGGTAACGTGCTGCAAACTGCACTCAACCTGAAGATCCCGCGCGGCACACTGCGCTACAAGATGGACAAGTACGGGTTGTAACTTCAGCCTTCAGCTAGATGCCGGGGTAAGTGTGCCCGGTTTATCACTGTCAACTAGGCACGTGATCAGGTGGAGGCGCATTGCATGTCTCAGCGCTGCCGTTCTCACCTCATCAGGTAGAGACGCATTGCATGCGTCTCAGCGCTACCGCGTTCTGGTTGTCTAAGCTTCACCGAGTAAAAGTGACGCATGCAATGCGTCTCTACGCGAATAAGGCTCCCTCCTTTCGCCTTCGCGTCTCTAAATACCCTGTTCCAGGGGGACCACACTACCTTTGCCCTGACTTCCTCCTCCGAAATGCTTGCCCCCCCTCCCATCCTGTTCCCGAGCTATCGCCCCCATCAACTCCCCACTTCATCCAACACGCCCTTACATTCTGGCAACTATCCGCCACCCGACTGGCGGATTTCAGCCACCAGCCAGTCGACAACTGATTATCAACCGACATTCCATAGAATTAACACGTTATTTATCAGCTAGTTGGCACTTGCCGCATTTGGTATCGCTATTGCATTATAACAATGCCTCAGACGTATTCACGATAATGACAGCAAGTGGTGGCACCAGATCCAAGAGCCCAAGCAGGAACGGCATTCCAATGGCAAATCCAGTTTTAAAAAGGCTCCTAAGGTTGCCAACTGTTTTTTTCACATCTGGTCGTCGATGCTTTGTTAACTAACTAGCAAAATCCGGTATCCCAAACGCAGCATCAACCCAAGGAGGAAATATCATGAAGTTCAACGCATGCCTGAAAGGTCTGGTACTGGGAGCATTCGCACTCGCCCTGCCGATGACCGCCGTAGCCGCCCCGATCGTGATCAAGTTCAGCCACGTTGTGGCCCAGAACACCCCTAAGGGGCAGGCCGCCGACTACTTCAAGAAGCTGGCCGAGGAGCGCACCAAGGGGCGCGTAAAGATCGAGGTCTACCCTAACAGCCAGCTCTACAAGGACAAGGAGGAGATGGAGGCCCTGCAACTGGGCGCCGTCCAGATGCTGGCTCCTTCGCTTGCCAAGTTTGCCCCGCTGGGGGTGAAGGAGTTCGAGGTGTTCGACCTCCCCTACATCTTTGACAACTACACTGAACTGCACAAGGTTACCCAGGGTCCGGTGGGAGCCAAGCTTCTGAAGAAGCTCGAGCCCAAGGGGATTCTCGGCCTGGCCTACTGGGACAACGGCTTCAAGGTGATGAGTGCCAACAAGCCGCTCAAGCACCTGGCAGACTTCAAGGGGCTGAAGATGCGCATTCAGTCCTCCAAGGTGCTCGACTCCCAGATGCGTGCCATAGGCGCTATCCCGCAGGTCATGGCGTTCTCCGAGGTCTACCAGGCCCTACAGACCGGCGTCGTCAACGGCACCGAGAACCCCCCCTCCAACCTCTACACCCAGAAGATGCATGAGGTGCAGAAGTACGTCACCGTCTCGGACCACGGCTACCTGGGTTACGCCGTTATCGTCAACAAGAAGTTCTGGGAGGCTCTGCCCAAGGACATCCGTGCCGCCCTGGAGAGCTCCATGAAGGACGCCACCAAATTCGCCAACGACGTAGCCAAGAAGGATAACGACGAGGCCCTGGCAGGCGTCAAGAAGTCCGGCCGCTCCCAGATCATCACCCTGACCCCGCAGGAGCGCCACGAGTGGAAAAAGGCGATGGACAAGGCCCACCAGGAGAACATGAGCCGCATCGGCGCCGACATCGTCAAGGAGGTCTACGCGGCAACCGGTTACTCGGTGAACAAATAACGGCAGTTACCGGCAAGGCCACTGCCGCCGGTGCAGCGGCCTTTTCATAGTAAAGCTCCAGGAGATACCGCATGATGAAATATCTTGACCACCTAGAGGAGTGGATCATCACCTTCCTCATGGCCGCAGCCACCCTTGTCATCTTTCTTTCCATTATCCATCGCTATGGCGCGGGATTTCCCATCCCGGTGGTCCAGGACTGGCTCATCAGCCTCCATTTCGGTTGGGCCCAGGAACTTTGCATCTACATGTTTGTCTGGATGGCGAAATTCGGTGCCGCCTACGGCGTGCGCTCCGGCATCCACGTGGGCGTCGATGTGCTGGTGAACCGGCTTCCCACCGAGTGGCGCACCAAAGGGGTCATGGTATCCATCATCTGCGGCACCATCTTCACCGGCATCATCGGCACCCTGGGCGCCACCTTCGTCTGGGAAAACGGGCTGCACTATGCCCTGTTCACCCTACTGGGCATACCTACCGGCGACGTCCCGCAGGGCCCCACCACTCCGGACCTCGAATGGCCGACCTGGTTCATCTACTCTGCGGTTCCTATGGGCTCTTACCTGATGTGCTTCAGGTTCATGCAGGTCGGTTACCGTTTCCTTAAAACCGGCGAATTGCCGCACAGTCATGATGAATCGCACGTGGAAGGGCTTGCGGAAGAGGCCATCGAACACTCCCCTCTTTCCCCCGACTCTGCCAACAAGCATATCGCTGCCGGAGGTGACCTAAAATGAGCATGGAGGATATCGCAACTTTACCACTCATGAGTAAGACGAAGGCTGCCTCCTGGCTGATCGGCATCGCGGCCGTCCTGCTTACCGTCGGGTTCATGTTCGGCAACGTCGGCATCGTTTTCGCCCTGCTGCTGGCACTCATGCTGACCGGGGTGCCGGTTTCCATCGCACTGGGCCTCACGGTCCTGTCCTTTCTCTTCCTGCTGACCAACGTCCCGATCGAGGCGGTCGCGCTGAAGCTCTTCACCGGCATCGAGAAGTTCGAGATCATGGCCATCCCCTTCTTCATTCTGGCGGGCAATTTCCTGACCCATGGCGGCGTGGCCCGCAGGATGATCGATTTTGCCATCAGCATGATCGGACACCTGAACGGTGGTCTCGCCCTTGCCGGCATCCTCGCCTGCGCCATGTTCGCCCTGGTTTGTGGCTCGAGCGTCGCCACCGTGGTCGCCATCGGCTCGATCATCCTGCCGGCCATGGTGCAGCACGGCTACCCGATGCGTTTCGGTGCGGGTGTCATCGTCTGCGCCGGCTCCCTGGGGATCCTGATGCTCCCCTCCATCCCGAAGGTCATCTACGCCATTTCTACCAACACCTCCATCGGCGCCCTCTTCGTCGCTGGTCTGTTCCCGGGCATGCTGCTCACCCTCATGCTCTGCGTCGTGACCTGGTACGTAGCCAAGAAGCGCGGCTACCCGCGCCTTCCCAAGGCCACCTGGAGGCAGCGTTTCGTCGCCTTCCAGAAGAGTATCTGGGGCCTCATGCTGGTGGTCATCATCATCGGCGGCATCTACTCAGGCGTCTTCACCGCCACCGAGGCGGCCGCAATGTCCGCCGTGTACGCCTTCTTCATCTCGGTCTTCGTCTACGGGGACATGGGCATGAAAGACGTGCCGCGTGTTCTCTTGAGGTCGGCCAACCTAAGCGCCATGCGGCTCTACATCATCACCAACGCGGTGCTCTTCTCCTTCCTGATGTCCAATGAGAACATACCGCAGGCGATGGCGGACTGGATCCTCGGCAAGGACCTGGGCGTAGTCACCTTCCTGATCTTCGTCAACCTGGTACTGCTTTTGGCCGGCAACGTGATGGAGCCGTCCTCAATCATCCTGATCTTCGCTCCGATCCTGTTCCCTGCCGCCATGAAGCTCGGCATCGACCCGGTACATTTCGGCATCCTGATCGACGCCAACATGGAGGTTGGTCTCTGCCATCCTCCGGTCGGCCTCAACCTGTACGTCGCCAGCGGCATCTCGAAGCTCAGCATAACGGACCTGACCATGGCGGTCATGCCATGGCTCTGCACAATGCTCGTGTTCCTCGTGATCGTCACCTACTGGCCGACCTTGTCTATCTGGCTGCCCAGAGCAATGGGGATGATGTAAAACTCCGGAATAGCCGGGATAGGGAAAAAACACATGACGAATGCAACGAACCATCTTTCCGTCTACCTCATCGTCGGCCTGAATGCCGCCTGCCACATCATGCTCATCTGGCGGCTGAAAATCGACAAGACCGCCAAGCTGAAATACTGCGCCATCGGTGTAGCCATCCCGCTCCTGGTCATGGCGGTCATGCGGCTCATGGTCGCCCTGGGCGCGCTGCACGGACGGTTTGCCGAGCAGGGCGGGATAGAGCGTGCGTTCACCATGCTGGCGAGCGCACTGTTGATCGTCGGCCCCATCCTGGCAACCGGAGCCGCGGTGGTCTTCTACAGGAAAAACAGGGGTGCCGTCGCAGCGGCACTGGCGGCATAACAGCTTAAAAAGGAAAGTTTCCTTGACATCAGGGGGCGCCGTGAACACCGAAAGCCGGGTTCAAGGCCGCCCCCTTTTTTGGGAGCCCGCTAAAGAGATGACCTGCCCGCCCTTGGGTGGTTAGGCTCATCGTGTGCGGTTCAGACCAACGGCACAACTGAGAATCGAACAGGCGTAAGCCGCTTTTGATGGAATTATCGAGCGCCAACGAGTATATTCTGGGCCAGTCGACGTTTAAACAATTTTCCCCTGGTCAGTGCAGCGGGCTCGTGGTCCAAAGGTGGGCTTAATGGAATCAGAAGCAATCAAGGCCGCGACGCATCTCCTCCTCATTATCGGCGTCATCCTCGCTGCCGGCATGATGAGCGGAATTCTCGCCCGGAGGATCCGGGTCCCGGACGTCGTGCTGTTTCTGCTGATGGGAATAGGACTCGGCCCGGAACTGGCCGGGGCCATCGATGTAAAGGCCGACTCCACTTTCAACCAGCTCATCCTCATCTTCGGTTCCTGCTACATCCTGTTCGATGGAGGAGCGAGCCTACGGCTCAGCGTGTTGAAACACGTTTGGATGACCATCGTTGCGATTTCCACGATTGGGTTGCTTATCAACGTCGTCATCACCGGGTTTACCGCCTCGCAGTTCCTGGGGCTGCCCATCCTCACCGCACTTCTCCTGGGATCCGTCATCTCATCTACCGACCCCGCGACCCTGGTGCCGGTCTTCAAGCAGGTCCCTATCAGGGAACGCGTGGCGCAGACCGTCATGAGCGAGTCCGCCTTCAACGACGCCATGGGTGCCATCGTCACCTTCTCCCTGCTCGGGGTAATTCTCGGGACGGGAGGGGATTTTTCCTTGGGTAAGGCGGCTTTCGACCTGGTGAGCAATGCGCTGATCGGAATGCTGGTGGGTGGCGTGCTGGGCTATGCGGCGGCCTTTCTGATCGCTCATGAAAAATTCAGCTTCCTGGTGGAATACGCGCCGCTCGTCACCCTGATGGCAGTGGTAGGCGCCTACATGAGCGCGGAGGGGTTTCGGGCCAGCGGGTTCATGGCGGTTTTCGTGTTCGGCATCGTCCTCGGCAACAAGGATGCCTTCGGCTTTCGCATGGAAAACCAGGAACAGGAGAAGCTGGAAGATTTTATCCTCACCACCTCCCTCATCATGAGGATGTTCATCTTCATCCTGCTAGGGAGCCAGGTGAACTTTGCGCTGTTGGGGAAATACCTCGGGAGCGGACTGGCGCTGGTGGGAGTACTGATGTTCGTGGCTCGGCCTGCGACGGTATTTTGCTGCACCCTACCCGACCGTCGCGCCAAATGGAGCCTGCAAGAGATGCTCTTCATGTGCTGGACCCGCGAGACCGGCGTCATTCCCGGCGCGCTGGCCGGCATCCTGCTCGGCATGAAGCTGCCGGGGGCCGAGGTCATTGCCTCGGTCACCTTCCTCGCCATACTGACGACCATCCTCATTCAGGCGACCACCACCCGCTGGCTGGCAGGAAGGCTCGGGTTATTGATCGACAAGTGAGATCCCCTTTCTCGCAGTTACCAGGTACGGAAAGCACCAGAATCGATGTGCACGAACCCGCCCTGGGGGTAGTAGCCGACTCCTCCGGCAGCAAGTGCCAGCGCCGTGTGCCTGATCCGGTCCAACCCCATCCCGGTAATGGCAAGGTCGATGGCCTTGCCCTTCATGTGCAGACTGTGCCTGGCCACCCCTTTCGACAGGGATCTCAGCTTGCTGTTGTAGGTGGGTGACCGATAGCCGGAGATGATCTGAATTTCGTTGCCGCCGCCCAGAGCGTTGTCGAGCCGGTTCAGGTATTCGATAACCCGCAGGTCCATAGCGGTCATCTCGTTGGTGACGTGGCAGCGCAGAGCCCAGTTCAGGGACTTGATCGCCTCCGGGTCGTATTCTCCTAATCGGTTTCGATAGGTGACGGTCAGGCGTTCGCGGGTATTAAGGTTATGCAGCGAGAGTTTCCCCTCAGGGGAGGTGGAGCCGTCCCAAAGCTTGGCCAGGGCGGATTTCGCACCAAAAAGCGTAGCAGCTAAACAGAGTGAAGACTTGAGAAATGCCCTTCGGCACGTCATTGTAGTAATCAAATAATACTCCTTTAATTCAATTAGTTACCAGACTATGGCCGTTCGCAGACTATCCATTTTTACCACAAAATCGCTCATTCTGTCAAACGCCTCCCCTGCTGCCCCGCCAGGTACGGGTGTAGCCGGGACAGTACCTGCGTTCCCAGCTCCAGCACGGTGTCGGGGGAGAAATCGTAATGCACGCTCTAAGGAGCAGGCAGCCAGAAGCGCCGGGCTGGAGTAACGGCAGCGCAAAAGTGAACTAGAATCTCCCAGGTTAGAGAAACGGCAGTGGCTTTCCGGTGCGGTAGGCGAGAGCCTGGCATACGGCGATGAGCACCCCGCCCCCTGCAAAGACCCTGATATCATAGGTCGCGGTTTTTCTGGTGCTGCTGACTTCGCGTGCTTCGGCCCGCAGTCTGGCGCCGCTTTCGGGGCTCGCCACATAGTTCACGCTCACGTTCAGCGCCACGGTCAGCTCTCCGATCGTCTGGCACACGGTTTCGAAGGCCTCGTCGATCAGGGAAAATATGGCCCCACCATGGGCGCGGCCGAACAGGTTGTTCATGGCTTCGGGGTGGTAGCTCATCTCCACGGCGGAAAAACCCAACTCAAGTTCCTTAAGCTCGAGTCCCAGCGTCAGCGCGAAAGGCTCCTGGGCAACTTCTCTGAAGATTGCGTCTTTTAGTTTCTGGTCCATAATATCCCCCTTTAGGATTAACGGTATATCATCCCGCAGCCCGACAAGCAAATTACGCGTTTCTGAAGGTCGCTGTTACGGTCTGTCTTCATTATTCTGTCTCAACAAAAATAGCCTGGGTGATAGCACGCTAAATGTTTGAATCCTTTCCTAAGCAATTCATTGAAACTAATGGCGCCATGCTGTATAAAATAGACCAGTCACATATCTGGAAATCCGTCCCCGGCTCCCTACACGATTCTACACCTTCAAACGACCGCTAACGTCCCGGTTGGAAGCAGCACGGAGACTATAGACCGCGCTAATTGTTTGATAAATTTTCTCATTTAAGATAACATTTCCCACCAATCACCGGGAAACGGATATGGCAGAGAGGGAATCACATAAGGTCGCCCCGTTAAAAGAGAGTTGCGATGCTACGGCAGCGTGCAAAACGGCGCTCGCCCTGACCCAAAAGGCGCTGAAGGCTTTTTCCTTTTATCCCGAGGGGCACCCGCTTCGCGAAAAAATTCTCCTGGGAGCATTTCACGCTCTGGTTCAGGCCGCCCGGGAAGAAATCGTCTCGGTTATCGTGCACCGAAACGGTTTCGCTCCCTCCGGTAAACCCGCAGTGCTCGACCAGTCCCCCATGACCAAGGCCTTGGCGCAGGAACTTTTCGCCCGCGAAATCCAGCGATTGGTCGTGCTGCCGCAACTTTCCCTCTCCGAATACACCCGTTTTCTTTCCCTTTTAGCACAGGACCCGCCCAAACTCCTCGCCGCCGGAGGCTTGACCGCCCTGCTGAAGCAAAACGGCATTGACACGATTGTCCTTAATGAGATCGACATCACAGCAGTTTTTACCCGGAAAAAAGCGGAGGAGGACGCCGCCGCAGTCCCTGAGGCCGAGGAAAATCCGGGGCAGGCGCAGCCGGACCAGCCGGCACAAGGCGGCCAGCCCGACCAGCTAAGCCAGCTGGGCGTCGCGCAACTGATCGCCATGATGGCCCTGGAGAAGGACTACACCCAGTACCGGCACCTGGCCCGATTGCTGCTCGCCAAGGGGCTTCCGTTGAAGTCGGAGCGCAATTTCGGTCGGCTCTCCATCCTGCTGGTCGCAATGGTGCGGCAAAGTGCGGAGCAAACCAGGAGCGCCGCCAGTCGCGAGCAGGCCCTGATCGTTTTGCAGCAGCTAGGCCTCGGGGAAATGACCGAGCATCTGCTGGATCACCTGGAAGACCCGGATTTCAAGCAGAAAGAGACGGTGTACGTGATCTTCCGAACCCTGGGCGCCGAAGTGGTGGACGCCGTCATCAGGCGGCTGATCGCCGTCGGCTTCAAATCCTCCCGCAAGGCGCTGACGACCGCCCTGCTGCGCATCGGCCCGGCCGCGGAACCGGCACTTTTGGAATTGCTGAAGGACGGCAGGTGGCAGGTGGTGCTGGCGGCCGTCGCCATTCTGGCTGAGTCGGGAAGCAGGGACGCGGTGCAAGGGCTCATCACGACCGCCCATCACAGCGACGGCCGGGTGCGCATGGAATCGATCCGCGCCCTGGCGGGAATCGGGGGAATCGAGGCCACCGCGACGCTCATTGAACTTTTGCGCGATCCCAACCAGGCGATCGGAGTCCACGCGGCGACCTGGATCGGAAACACTAAGAACCAGAGGGCACTCCCCTCGCTTTTGCAGTTGGTCATGACCCGGGATCTGCGGGGCAGGTACCGTTTGCTCAAAAAGGAGGCGCTGCTCGCCATCGGCCGCATCGGCGACCGCAGGGCGCTCGACCCCCTGTCCAGACTGGTGCAGAGGACTCACTGGATCTTTCCGCAGCGCTGGAACGAGTTGAAGCTGAGCGCCGTCGAGGCCATCGGGCACTTGGGCGGGGAAGCGGCACAGCAGGTTCTGCGGCGCGTTTCGGCGCAGGGAGGGGAGCTCGGCCAGGTCTCCGCCGCGACACTGGCGACCATGGCTCAAAAGGAATCGGATCACCATGATTGAAATCACCAATCAGGCTGCGCAACGGGTTGCCATCCTGCTGGCTGCGTCCATAAAATCCGTCATGCTCTATCCGCTGGCCCATCCGTCGGTCGGCCTCCCTTTGCAGGAGCTTACCGGCCTTTTGACCGAAATGCTCCGGGAGCGGCATGAAATCCATCTCGGCGTCGTCGAGGGCACCTTTTTCCTGGGAAACCGCCTGATCGTCGCCCCGGGTCCCGCAGTCGCGGAACTTGCCGAGCGCCTGAGCAAAAAAGGGATCGAAGCCCTCACGGTCTACCAGGGAGTCACCAAGGAAGATCTTTTCGCCTTCTCCGCGCTACTCGCCCGCCGGGACAGTAGCGCCGAGCGGCTGACCGAGGAGCTCAATAAAAAAGGGATCTGCAGCATCCGCCTGGGAATCGACCAGACGGTGGACGACGAATCGGCCGACGACGCGGACCTCACCCCGTCGCGCACCTATTTCCAGGCGATCAACGCAGTGCGCGACACCATGCGCGAGGTGGAAAACGGCAGGATTCCCACCGGGGAATGGATCAACACCGTCGTCGCGGACATGGTTTCCATTACCATGAAAGACCCGACCACCCTGCTCGGGCTCGCCATGATCAAGGATTACGACAATTACACCTTTAGCCACAGCGTCAACGTCGGCATCTTGGCGCTAACCCTGGGTTCCTACCTGGGGCTCGACCAGGAGGCCCTGCGCGATCTCAACACCGCCGGACTATTGCACGACATCGGCAAGACCAAGGTGGACAAAGCAATTCTCAACAATCCCGGGAAGCTCTCCTCGGAAGAATACGACCAGATGAAGAAACACGCCGAGGCTGGCGCCGAAATCGTCCGTGAGATGAAGGACATCAGCCCGCAGGTAGCTGATGCGGTGCTGGGGCACCACATAAAATTTAACCGGACCGGATACCCCGAGTGGGCAAGCGCCAGGGAGTTTAGCCAGTTTGCCGAACTGGTGGCCGTCGCTGATTGCTACGATGCCATCACCACCTTGCGCAGCTACAACGTGCCGACCCTCCCCAAGGCCGCCATGGATATCATGCAACGGCTGGCGGGAACCTCGCTCAACGGCGAGTTGGTGAAGCAGTTTGAAATGATGATGGGGGAATATCCGGTGGGCACGCTGGTGCGGCTCGATACCAACGAGATAGCCCTCGTCGTCAAGCCCCACCCCATGGAAAGCGTGGCGCCCGGCGTCAAGGTGATCCTCGATGCGCAGGGAGAGTTGCTGGCGCTCCCAAAGCTGGTGAGCTTGGCCCCGAGCGGCGGAGTCCGCTACGCGTCCATCGTTTCGCCAGTCGACGCCTTGTTGAAAAACATCGATGTAGCGGCCTACCTGCTTGCCTGACTTCCCGCTTGATGCGGCACCCAGTCGCAGGGGAAGTCATTTCCCCCTCCCTAACCCTTCCCCCTCTGGGAGAGGGGACTATGGGACTCGTCCGGACTTACCTACCAGCGCCCCATTCAGCCCTAACAACGCTTTTCAGCCCAAGGTGAAGTAAAACGTCGCCCCCTCCCCCAGCGCTCCCTCCGCCCAAACCTTACCGCCATGGCGCTTGACTATGGCCTTGACCAATGCCAGGCCGATGCCGGTTCCTTCAAACTCTGATCCGTGCAACCTCTGAAAGGCACCGAAGAGCTTGTCCCGGTACGCCATGTCGAAGCCGACTCCGTTGTCTCTCACATAGAAAGCCTGCCGCCCCTTGCTGTCAATTGATCCCAATTCGATACGGGTGGTTTCCTCCCGACGGGTGTACTTCCAGGCGTTATCCAAAAGGTTCACCAGCACGAGCCCCAGGAGTGTCCGGTCCCCGTGGGCCGTCAATTCGGAGGCAATGCCGAAAACCGCCCGGCGCTCCGGCTCGCCGCGCTGCAGCCTGAAAGCGATTTCGCCCGTCAGTTCACTCAGGTTGACCTCGGTTTTTTGCAGCGGGGATCTACCCACCCGGGAGAGTTCCAAAAGGTCATCAATCAGCTTCCCCATGTTGCGGCTGGATATGCGGATCCGCTCCAGATATCCGTGCACCTCGGGAGAGAGGCACCCGGCGCACTCCTCCTGAAGGATCGCGCTGTAGCTGTTGATGTGGCGCAGCGGTGCGCGCAGGTCATGGGACACCGAGTAGCTGAAAGACTCCTGTTCCTGGATGACGGCCTCGAGTCGGGCGGTCCGCTCCGTTACACGTAGGTCAAGTTCTGCGTTGAGCAGGCGGATTTCATGCTCCACCCGGCGGCTATCAGTGACGTCGCGGGAAATGCCGAAGACGCCGACGATGCTCCCCTGCTCGTCGCGCAGCGGCCCCTTGGTTGCCTGTACCACGATCTTTTCCCCGCAGCCGTTGGTGATCACCTCTTCGATATCGTGCATCTCTCCGGAGCGCAGGATTGCGCGGTCCCTCTCCATGATGGCGCGGGCCTCCTCGTAAGGAAAGAGGAAGCTATCGTCGTGACCGAGCGCCTGCTCGACGTTTTTCCCGGTGATGCGCGCCGCGCCGCTATTAAAGAGGACGTAGCGCCCCGCGACATCCTTGGCAAAGACGGCGTCGCTGGTCCCCTCGATGACGGCATTGAGCAGTTCGCGGTTTTGACGCAGCGAGTGCTCCGCCTCCAGGCGTTCGGTCATGTTCCGTTCCAGGTCAGCGTTCAGGCTCTTCAGGCGCTGCTCTTCCCGGTCGTAATTGGTCAGCACCGCCCAGAGCATCAGGGAGCAGGAGAGCGCGCTGATGGTCAGCGAGAGCGAAAGGTCGATGACCCGGGCGGACTCATTTGGGAAGGGGATCAGCCACCCGCTAAAATAATACTCGCTCGCGATCAAAACCAGAGCGTCGGCGACGGCACTCCCCAGCAATATCAGCCGCATCCCGCCCCGGAAAAAGATCAGCGCGTAGATGAAGGCATCAAAAAAATAGAGGATGACGCTCCCCTGCGAGCCATCGTTAGCGAACCAACTGACGCTCAGATTCAGCAGGTACAGGAAAAAAAGGGCTTTCAGCCGGTAGCGTCCCCAGCACGACTCCAGGAACAGGTAAAACAACACCAAACCGAAACCAAGGTCGATAAAGGGGACCCAAATCGGTAGTCGAATCATCAATTCAACCGGGGCCAGGACCAGGAGGGTCAACGCCGAGCCTGCCAGACAGAGCAGCCTGAAGAGGCGCAGCTCCATGACAGTTTCTGAACCGGTCAAGAGTTCAATTTTTTCTCTGAGAGAGCCCATACTTTTCTGACTACCTCGCACGCTGTAAGTTTTGGTCGTTGCAGCGGGTACTTTTGCAGAGGAAACGGGAGGAATTCCGAATCCGCTGGAAGCTCAAAAGTCAGCAAATGTAAGTTTTGATTTAGCACATGAGGCTGCTTTTACAAAGCAATTTTTTTCTGAAAGCGTCACTTTTGTATACACAATATCGAATTCCGTCAAAACGTAGGGCTTGCTCCTACAGAACCGGACTCCAGACCCCGTCTGTCCTCCCCCCTTAACGGGGAAGGGAGCTGTTGACACATTTCGTACAGCTTGAAGTACCGCGGTTGTCAGTTCGATTAATTCCGGCGCCCTCACCAGGCTCCCGCGCTATACTCAAATAAAGGTGAAGCACAGACAAGAGGACGACCATGGCGGCGCAGGTATTGGATAGTTTCCATCCCTTGATCAGTAGCTGGTTCCGCGAGAGCCTCGGCACCCCGACCAAGGTACAGTTAGCCACCTGGGCGGAGGTCATGAAAGGAAGGCACCTGCTGGTGACCGCCCCCACGGGAAGCGGCAAGACCCTGGCGGCCTTTCTTTGGGCCATTAACCAGCTCGTAACAGGCGCCTGGAGCCGCGGTGCGACCCGGGTGCTCTACATCTCGCCCCTGAGGGCCCTCAATAACGACGTCCGGCGCAACCTGATCACCCCGCTGGAGCAGCTTCAGGCCTCTTTCGCGCGCGCCGGCGTCAGTTTCCCCGTCCTGCAGGTCCAAACGAGAAGCGGCGACACCCCGGGAAACGAGCGCCGTCGCATGCTGAAAAGTCCCCCCGAGATCCTCATCACCACGCCGGAAAGCCTCAACATCCTCTTGGCCTCCAAGGGGAGCCGGCACCTTTTAACCGGCATCGAGACGGTCATCCTCGACGAGATCCACGCGGTGGCCGGAAGCAAGCGCGGTACCCACCTCATTACCGCGCTGGAGCGGCTGGTCCCCTTGAGCGGCGAATTCCAGCGCATCGCCCTCTCCGCCACGGTGCGCCCCTTGGAGACGGTCGCCGAATTCGTCGGCGGCCTGCAGGAGATCAACGGGGAGTACCGCAGGCGCCCGGTGGCGATCGTGCGGGGAGAGCACACCAAGCAGTTCAGCCTGCTGATCAGCGCGCCCGAGGAGACTGAATCCGGCCCGGAGCGGGAGATCTGGCCGGCTTTAGCGCGGCGCTTCTGCGCGATCATTGGCGAGCACCGCTCCACCTTGTTCTTTGCCAACAGCAGGAGGACCACCGAAAAGGTGACCCGGCTCATCAACGAGGAGGCAGGTGAGGAACTCGCCTACGCGCACCATGGCTCGCTGTCGCGCGAGATGCGGCTCGCGGTAGAGGAGCGTCTCAAAGCCGGAGAACTGAAGGCGATCGTCGCGACCAATTCGCTCGAGCTCGGCATCGACATCGGCCGCCTCGACTCGGTCGTACTGATCCAGACGCCGCGCTCCATCTCCTCCGCCATCCAGCGCATCGGCCGTTCCGGCCACGGCGTGGGCGAGGTGAGCCGGGGGCTCCTCTTCCCAACCCAGGGGATGGATTTCGTCGCCGCCGCAGTCGTGGCCCGCTCCATCGCTGACGGAGACATCGAGGAACTGCGCCCGGTGCAGGCGCCGCTCGACCTGCTGGCCCAGATCATCCTCTCCATGGCGCTCACCGAGGCGTGGGACCTCGATGAGTTGTACGGGTTTCTAAAGACCTGCTACCCCTATCGGAACCTGGCGCGGGGCCAGTTCGACTTGGTGATCGAGATGCTGGAGGGCAGGTACGCCGACTCCCATGTCCAGGAGCTGAAACCCCGGGCGACTGTCGACCGGCTGGCCAACACCATCGCCACCCGGCCAGCGCTTTCCCTGCTGATTTTCCTGGAAGGAGGCACCATCCCCGAGCGGGGCTATTTCGACCTGCGGTTGCGGGATAACGGCGCCAAGATCGGCGAGCTTGATGAAGAGTTCGTCTGGGAACGCAGGCTCGGCGACACTTTCTCTCTGGGCGCCCAGGTCTGGCAGATAACCGAGATCACCCACAGCGCCGTGCAGGTGGTCCCCGCCCGCAGGACCCAGCAGATCATCCCCTTTTGGAAGGCGGAGGAACTGGACCGCGATTTCTACTACTCGGAAAAGATTGCCGGCTTCCTGGAAAACTGCAGCGCCAGAGAGCTGGGAGCGGAGTTCACCCGTGAACTGAGGGAGCGCTACTTCATGGACCGGGGCGCGGCAGAGGCGCTGGAGCGCTACCTGCGCCGGCAGCGCGAGGCGACCGGGAGCGAGCTACCGCACCGCTACCACCTGCTGGTCGAGCTGTACCATGATCCCGACACTAAAACCGAAGAGCAACAGGTCATCCTGCACACCCTCTGGGGCAACAACGTAAACCGCCCCTTCACCCTGGCCCTCTGTGCCGCCTGGGAGCGGGAGTACGGCCACCCGCTGCAGGCTTTTTACAACAACGATGGCATTTCGCTGCTGCTCCCCCGCGAGTTCGATGTCCGCGCGCTGCTTTCACTGGTTGCGCCGGAGCAGATCGAGACCCTGCTGCGCGCCTCACTGGAGGCGAGTGCGTATTTCGGCGCACGCTTTCGTGAGAATGCCGGCCGGGCTCTCCTGCTGCCAAAGACCAACTTCAAGAGAAGGATGCCGCTCTGGCTCAACCGCCAGCGCTCCAAGAAGTACTTGCCGCGATCAGCAGGTACCAGGATTTCCCGGTCCTGGTCGAGACCTGGAGGTCGGCGCTGCAGGACGATTTCGACCTGGCAAACCTGAAGAATCTGCTGGGCGAGATCCGCGACGGAGAGATCAGGATCAGCCAGAGCTACACCAGCGCACCTTCTCCTTTTGCCCACGGGCTGATCTGGAGCCAGACCAACAAATATGTGTACCAGGACGACAGCTCCGAGTCCGGCAGGCCGTCCGAATTGAGCCGGGACCTGCTGAAGGAGCTGGTCTTCTCTGCCCAGTTGCGCCCCCGCCTCCCCTACCCCCTGATCCGGGAATTCCAGGCCAAGCAGCAGCGCACCGCGCCGGGCTACGCCCCCGAGACCGTGCACGAACTCTTCGACTGGGTCAAGGAGCGCCTGCTGATACCCCACGACGAGTGGTTGCAACTCCTGGCTGCCATGGAGCGCGACCATGCAGTCGTGGCACACGACCTGATGGTGCAGTTGGCAGGGAGGATCGCGTTTTTGAGCATCCCCGGCGCGCCGGCTCCGCTGGTGGGCGCACTGGAAATGCTGCCGGTGCTTGCCCGCGGGTTGGCGCGGGAGCCCGGGGAGATTAGCGTCACCCCTCTTCTGGAGGACGATTGGTCGCACCAGGCGCTGCAGCGCTCGCTGCAAAAGATGTCGACCCGGCAAGGCGCACCCGGTGCTTCCGCCGCTCCCGGTGCTCCCGGTGCTCCCGGTGCTCCCGGTGCTCCCGGTGCTTCCGGTGCTTCCGGTGCATCTGAAGGCCCTAAAGTCCTTAAAGTCCCTAAAGTCCTTAAAGCCCCTGAAGTCCTTTGGGAACCCGGCACAGCAGCCGGCGAAGACCCGTCGTCGGTAAGATTTCTGGGCGGTTTTCTCAGCTATTACGGCCCCGTACAGCTATCCTGGCTGCAGCGGACTCTGGCCCTTCCCGAGGCTGGGCTGCTCGAGGCACTGCAGGAACTGGAGGAAAGCGGTCTGGTCCTTTTAGACCAGTTCACCGAGGAAAGTAACGCGCCCGAGGTCTGCGACTCGGCAAACCTCGAGGCGCTCCTGCGGATGTTGCGCCGCTCCCGAAGGCCGGTCTTCGAAGCGCTGGAGCTGTCGGCCCTGCCACTCTTTCTCGCCTCGTTTCAAGGGCTCACCCGACCCGGTTCCTCACCGGACGATCTGCGCGCCAGGCTCGACCAGTTGCTCGGCCTGCCGCTTGCGGCCGGCGTCTGGGAAGAAGAGCTGCTCCCCGCGCGCCTGGAGCCCTACTTCAGCTCCTGGCTCGACAGCCTGATGCAGACCAGCGACCTGTTATGGTTTGGCTGCGGCCAAAGGCGCGTGGCGTTCGCCTTTCCCGAGGAACTCGACCTTTTCCAGGGAGGTAAACCAAGGATAGCGGAGAGCGACGCCGAGCTGATCGGCCGCCTGCTTCCCGACCCCAACGGGCGCTACAGCCTGCCGGCCATCAGCCTCGGTTCCGGCCTGCCGGCAGCAACCGTCACGACTGAGCTTTGGAAACTCGCCTGGAAAGGGGAACTCAGTAACGATTCCTTCGCCAGCGTAAGAAAGGGGATTCTTAACAAATTTGTCCGGCGCGAGTCAAGCCAGGCGGGGAGCCTGCGTCACACGCTGGCGCGGCGCTGGCACAAGGAGCAGGAGGGTTCGGGCAACTGGTTTTTGCTCCCGCGGGAAAAACCGCTGCCGGACCCGCTGGCACGAGAGGAGCTGAATAAGGACCGGGTGCGTGTGTTGCTCGACCGGTACGGCATCTTGTTTCGTGAACTTTTGCTGCGGGAATTACCGACGCTGCAGTGGCACGGACTCTTCAGGACGCTGCGCATCATGGAGCTTTCCGGAGAGCTTTTGTCGGGCAATTTTTTCAACGGCATACCCGGGTTGCAGTTCATGTCTCAGGAGGGTTATCGCAGCCTCAGCAAGGGACTGCCGGGCGACACCGCGTACTGGGTAAACGCGACCGATCCGGCCTCCCTTTGCGGCAGTGGGTTAGAAGCGTTCCCCGATCGGCTGCCGGCACGCCTTCCCTCCACGCACCTGGTGTATCGCGGTGTGCGTCTGGTCCTGGTTTCCCGGCGCTACGGCAAGTATCTGGAGTTGTTGACCCCGCCCGACGACCCGCAACTTCCAGAATATCTGTTCTTTTTCAGGGTGCTGCTCACCAGGGAATTTAACCCCATGAAGCGGATCTTCGTCGAGCGTGTCAACGGTGAGCCCGCCGTGATATCGCCCTACGCGGCAGCGCTCAAGGCGTTCGGGTTCCAGGTCTCTTACAAAGGACTGGAGTTGTGGAGGAGCTATTAACAGATGCACTGCAAAAATTTTGTGATAGAGGCGAAGCGTTGTATGCTTAAAAGGAAACGGATTGACTATGGTCAAAGCTGCTCAATTAGTGTAAACGTTCAGGTCAAGAAAGGAGGCGTATAATGCCGATGACCGCCAAAAAAATAGAATCCGAGGCTCTCAATCTGGACATTCAGGATCGGGCCAAGCTTGCTGGCAAACTGCTTCTGAGCTTGGAAGAACCCTCAGCATCGGTTTTGGTAAGGGAGCCGAGGATGGGTGTAAGCTTCGCCCTACGTCCATCGTGGTGACCTGGCAGGGGCGGGCAACCGGGCTATTCAAGGCAGCCTTGACGGGTCCCCGGGACGCAGCAACAACTGCTCCGCCGGCGTAAAGACATGCGACCGGATTAGCGCCGTGCTGACCAGCGAGGTCAGGCCGGAAGCCGCAAAGATCATCGCCATGACGACAAACTGGTAGATCGCCGCGTATACCGGGCGGGAACCGGAGAGCAGCATCCCCGCCATCAGTCCAGGAATCCAGACGATCCCCAAAGAGCGCAGCGAATCGATGGCCGGGATAAGGCTGGTCTCGAAGGACGCCTGCACGTAGGGGGCAATGCTCTGTTTGGGATTCGCTCCCAGCGCGAGGGCAGCCTCGATCTCGCCCGCATGCGTGAGGATGTCTGAGCGGAACCGGTTCAACGCCAGTCCATTGGTGTTCATGGCATTGGCGATCAGCATGCTTCCCACCGGGATGAGCGAGGTGATTGCCGTGTCGATGACTCCGAGCCAGGTCATAATGGCGATGACCGACCCGGCACCGCAAGCGATCGCATAAATGGATACCAGGTAGGAGCCGGGAATCCCCTGGGCGCGCTTGGTGGAAATGGCGCCGGCCGCGAGGATCATTCCCGCCAAAAGAAACGCCGCGCTCCAGCGCGGGCCGCGCAGCAGCACAACCAGCACTGAACCGACGGCGATGATTTGCAGCAGTCCGCGCAGCAGTGCAACAGCGGCTTCGCTCTCGAAATGGACCTTACGCCCGCGGGCCGCCAGCACGACCGCGAAGGCTAGGAAAGCGGCCGCGGCGGATTGTGCCAGGCCGAGTTGCAGTGGATCGGTGAAGAACCGGTTAAGCATGCAGCACCTCGTTGACAGTTCCCGCCTTGATGACGCGGCCTTTTTCCAGCATCAGCATCCCGGTTGCCAGGCGCGCAGCCTGGGCTGTGTCATGGGTGACTATGACGCAGGTAAGTGCTCTTTCGCGGATGATGTCACGGAGCAGGGACTCGACGCCCGACTTGGCCGCCTCATCCAATGCCGAGGTCGGCTCATCCAATAACAACACGGTAGGAGCATTAGCGAGGGCTCGGGCAATGGAGACCCGCTGCGCCTCTCCGCCGGAAAGGTGCGCCACGTCGCGCTCCAGATAGCCGGCCAGGCCCACCCGTGACAGCAGTTCCTGCGCCAAGTCCTGCGGGAGTTCCGCGCCGCGCTGTCTTGGACCGAAGCTGAGATTATCGCAGACGGTACTCGGGAAGAGGAAGGCGCGCTGCGTGACCATGCCGACCCTGCGGCGCAACTCACCGGGGGCGATTTGGCGGTAGTCGACGCCGTCGAGCAAGACCGTCCCGGAAGTCGGTTCGTCCAGGCGGTTCAAAAGCCGCAGGAACGAGCTTTTGCCCGACCCGCTAGGGCCAACGACGGCGAGGATCTCGCCGGAGCGCACCTGAACGGTCACGTCGTCTACGAGGCTGCGGCCCGAAACGGCACGGCAGAGGTGGTCAGTTCTCAGAACAATTGGTAAAACGGGCATCGCGGAAAAAACCTCTCTTAAAAGAATTGGATCAAGCCCTTTATTGGGCGCAGTCAGGGGCTAGCATCCCGTCGAGCTTATGCCTTGGTATGGCTCCTGGGTAACTTCATGCCAGGTCGGAAGTTTAAATGGTTCAGAGGTCTGCTGCGGATAATACCTTTTCCAGTCCCAACTGTCATCTGCATTGCGGCAGCGCTGAGACACAGGCAATGCGTCTCTACCCGCCCTCTCATGTCCAACGCGGACCCGCCAATCCTACTGTCATTACCGTCCCCGAAATCTGACACAGTAAGCCTCGCCTGAATCGAAATTCAGTGTTTTCATTGAAAATGTATTACAACTCAACAAACTATATGCATTCTTCGTCATTTCTGAAGCGATCGCTCTTTAAGAGAATGCAAGTTGCCAGCGCCCCTTTCCATCCGTCAGACATCAGGCATAATTTTCACACGTTTATGCAATCCGCAAGATTACCATCAAAGCAACTGAGACACATGATGCCTTGGCAGCACTTTGATGAGGAAAATCCCGACCAAACATTCTCGTTTAATCGCCTTACCGACGGGATTGCCCAAAAAGCCCTTCTCATGGAGCCGGTTTAGGGTACCCCAGTCAAAGCCCTTCCAGGCCCGCGCACCGAAACCCTCCTCTTTGTCGTGGGACACCAAATAGAGTAGCGCCAGGGTAAATTCGTCTATCTTATCCTCATAAAAATCCATTTATCCTCCTTCGGACAGTATGGCATGCGGCAACGTTTGTCGTGCGGCGCCGTTCGTCTCTTCGTTAGGATTTCTCCAAGACTTCCCTCACACCCGAGTTGTCAACGGCTTAGCCCACACACATCACATCTCCCTCCTTTTACCTAAAATGGATTATAAAACTCAAGCATCACCTTGTAGGAACCGATAGCATAACAGTGCGCTTCAGGTCAGATCACACCTACAACAAGATATCAAATTAACCCATCCCAAAAAAAGAGTAGAAGGAGCGGTAACATGCTGAGCAATATGCGGATTGGTACGAGACTCGCGCTGTCATTACTAATGGTCGCTTTAATTGGCACCCTCGTTGGCGGGATCGGCATCCAGAAGATACAGCGTCTCAGCGAAAGTTCGGATCTCATGTCGGAGAAAATGATCTACCCCATGGGTCTCGTTTCCAAGATGTCCAACAAATTTCAGCAGGCCAAAGGGAACCTGAGCGGCATCGTATATACCGCAGACCCCCAGCAGCAAAAGGCCCAGTTCGCCGAGTTTGACGTTTTGCGCGGCGAACTGGAAAAGCTGACGGCCGACTTCGAAAAAACACTCAATACCGAAGCAGAGCGCAAAGGCACCGCCGACTTTGTGCGCATCCGTAAGTCAACGGACGAAAGCGTCAAGAAAATGATGGGACTCGATGCCGCTGGCAAAAAGGCAGAAGCCATAGCTCTACTCAACGACGAGGTCCAGAAAGGTGCTTCCCTGATGCAGGAAGCCATGGACAAACTGGTGGCCGAAAAGGAAGCAGACCCTTGCGGCCAACCGGGAGGAGGCCACGGCCGCTAAGGTGGAGATGGGCGTCCTACTACTGGTAAGCTTCCTCCTCTCCATCGGGTTCGGCATTTTCATGACCCGTTCTATCGTGAAGCCGTTGCGGGATGCCGTCCTGGTGGCAAACAGGGTTGCCGAGGGGGATTTGAGCCTGGTGGCGACCACGAGGACCAATGACGAAGTCGGACTGCTCATAGCGGCGATCGCCGACATGGTGAGTAACCTGCGCCAGAAAGTCACCCGCACGGTGGACATCTCCGAGGGGATCGCGGCGGCTTCCAACCAGCTCAATACCACCTCGGAGCAGATAGCCAGGGGTGCCGAGGAAGTGGCGACCCAGGCGGGGACCGTGGCCTCAGCCAGCCAGGAGATGTCGAGCACCAGCATGGAAATCGCCCGCAACTGCACCATGGCCGCGGAAGTTTCACGCCAGTCGATCGACGCCGCCAACGCCGGCGCGGCAGTCGTGCACGAAACCATACAAGGCATGAGCGTCATAGCGGACCGAGTGCGCCAGACCTCGAGCACCATCGAAGCCCTCGGTTCCCGCTCCCAGGAGATCGGCAACATCATCGGCACCATCGAGGACATTGCCGACCAGACCAACCTGTTGGCGCTAAACGCCGCCATAGAGGCAGCCCGCGCCGGAGAACAGGGGCGCGGCTTCGCCGTCGTGGCCGACGAAGTCCGCGCACTCGCCGAGCGTACCACCAAGGCTACCCGCGAGATTGGCGTGATGATTAAGGCCATTCAGAGCGAGACGCAGGAAGCGGTCAAAACCATGGAAGACGGTGTACGCGAAGTGGAGAAGGGGGCGGTGTCGTCGCAGGAATCCGGCCAGGCATTGGAAAACATCCTGGGGCGCATCAGCGAGGTGTCCATGCAGATCAGCCAGATAGCGACCGCCGCCGAGGAGCAGACCGCCACCACCAATGAAGTCACCATGAACGTTCAGCAGATTAACCAGGTGGTAGGCAACACGGCGCGCGGAGCAGAGGAGACCGCCGCTGCCGCGGCTCATCTGGCCAACCAGTCCCGTGCCCTGAAGAAACTGATGAGCGATTTCAAGGTGGTTTGATGGCCTGTTACTTACCTAATCGGGGTTGGCCGCCTTTTCATCCAGATTAATCTCGACCATCACCTCGTTGCGTCTCATAAAGGGTGGAGTCCAGGGAGGGTTGTACAGGGCGACTTGGGGAGCAGCTCTTTCCACCCTGCCGTCGCGAGCCAGTGCGGCAAGGAGTTCTTCGGTTTTTGCCTTAATTTTCGCATCCGTTGGGGAGCCCGAAAAGGTAACAACTGCAAAACTGCCCGCCGGGACGACTCTGAGCCTGACAGCTGTGCTCTTCGGCCTGGGTAGTTCCTCCAATCGAGACCCTTTTGGCATGACAAACGCGATGCAGCTTGAACCGCCCTCCCCTTGTTTGATGACCGGAGCCGACATGGATATTTTCTCCCCCGGGGCTTCGCCTGACTGAAGCACCGGGGCGGACATGGCGATTTTGGCAGCTGCGATGTTGTCGCCGGTAATATACCGGAACAGTTCCCTGAAGCCTCCGGAGCGCGATTCCTTTTGACTTCCCTTCTGCTGCGTCTCGGCAACAATGTATGAAGCATAGCCGCGAATCTGGTAATCCGACCTGGTTTCCACGACGCGATAAGCCGGCGTCTCGATGTTCCTGGTCGGCAGGTATCCGGCGACCACCCATGAAGTAAAAAGTGTCAGCACAATCACGGCAGTTAGCAGCATGTCCTCTCCTTTCGGCAAAGTGTTCCATCGACCCAATGTCCGGTGCGGCATTCCTGCCGCGAATGTCGCGTCCCAAAGGACGCTGCCGCAGCTTGCGTCAGATTTCCCACGCGTAAGAGACCTCGGATCTTGCGAAACTCCTGGCTAGACGACACTGTCCCTGGGACGTTTTTTCAAGGCGGTGAGGGAGCACGCCGCGCGCGGGGTCTTCTGCTACGGCGTGCCCAGTCCGATCATATTCGTCAAGGCGCTGACCAGGCCAGCGTGGGGCAGGTGGCTGAAAAATTACGGCAGCGGCAGAAAAGGGTTGGTACCTTTGTCCGGCCGCCCACTTAGCTTGGACGACTCGCGGACCACGTTAGCTCAACCTTTTCGGTTCAGGGCGACTCCCTTCATAAAGCAGCGCAGCAACCGGTCGTCGCACTCCTTGTAATGCTTGTGCCCCTCTTTCCGGAACAAGGCAGTGATCTCGTGCTTCGTCATCGGGATGCCCCCCAGGTTGAAGATCCCGACCAGGTCCTCTTCTTTCAGGTCCAAAGCGATGCGCAGCTTTTTCAAAATGGTGTTGTTGCTCAGTTCGGCAACCGGCTTTGCCGCCTCAGGCGTACTCCCTTCCTGTCTTCCCCTGTTGTGAATGATCAAGCCATCGAGGAAAAACGCCAGGACTGGGTTTTGGCACGGGATGTAGTTGTCTTCGCTCTCAGTTTTCTGGAAGGCGGATATGGCCGACGGCCCAAACTCACGTCCCGCCTCTTTGAATATCTTGACCATGGTCGCTTCTTCAAGTTGCAGGGCGTCCCGGATACTGCGCAATAAATCGTTGTTATTCATTTTATCTCCATAGTCCTGCAGAAGTGTCGGCCGCGCTGGGTAGTTTTTGCGCAGTCACTCAGCCAGATAAGCACACTGCCGGCAAAACGTAAAGGCTAAAGACAGAAGCACGCTCCCTACCTTCCGCTATTTAGTTACCAAACCTTCCATTGCCGAGCATGGAGAGAGTGGCCGCAGTTTTTCTAACCTGCTGCACCAACTCAAAATGACGCTAAAATAGGGGCGTCGCGCCATGGCGCGGCCCGAGGCTTGCCGCGTGCACCATGCCAAAGGGGAGCGCAAAAGGCCGGCCGCAGAGTCAAACGCCGCGAAGCGGTTCGTCATCCGGGCGCAAAGTGGAACCAAGGGTGAAGTAGATGCAGGCCCCGCGATCTGGTTCCCCTTCCGCCCACACCTTGCCGCCGTGGCGCCGGATTATCCGATCTACGGTCGCCAAACCGACTCCGAACCCCGCGCTTTTTTCGGCACCGGGAAGGCGCTGGAAAGGTGCAAAAATCTTTCCGGCATCCGCCATGGCGAACCCGGACCCGTTGTCCCTGACGAAATAGGTCAAGGACCCGTTTATCACCTGCGCTCCGAATTCGATGATCGCCCTCTCCCGCCCGGCCGTGTACTTCCAGGCATTGCCGAGGAGGTTATCCAGCACTACCCGCAGCAGGCTCACATCACCCTGCGCCACCACCCCGTCCGCGATTTTGAAATCGACCTGGCGCTCAGGCCCGACCAGTTGCAGAGACAGGGCGGCCTCGCGGGCCAGCATGCCCAGGTCCACAGTCTCCCGGTGTGGCTCGACACTTCCCATGCGCGAGAAGTTCAACAGGACTTCGATGAGGCGGTTCATGCGCAGGGTCACCTGGTACGCGTCCTGGAGATACCCCTTGCATCCCTCCGGAAGTTGGTCGCCGAACAGCCTGTCGATTACCTGGCAGTAGCTGTTCAGTGCGTTTAATGGTTGGCGCAGGTCATGGGCAACCGTGTAATTGAACGACTCCAGCTCCTTATTTGCCGTTTCCAGGTCGGTGTTGAGCCTGAGGATCTCATTTCCCAGCCCTTTGCGGTCTGTGATGTCCTTTACACTGTTGATCAGGAACTGCTCCCCGTTAAAAACGATAGGCTCCGCGGAGTAGAGCCCGATAATCGTCTTGCCGTTCTTGGCCCTGAAACTGACTTCCAGATCCCGGATCATCCCGCTCTCTTCAAGCTTCTGCAGCACCCGGTCCCGCACCGAGGCGCTTTCCCAGACTCCGAGTTCCAGCATGGTCTTGCCGACGATCTCCTCGCGTAGGAAACCCAAAGTCTGCAAGCCATTGTCGTTGATATCGATGCACCTCCCCTCTGCCATGCTGGTAATGGTCATGATGATGGGCGCGGACTGGAAAATCTTAGAGAACTTCTCTTCGGATTTGCGCAGCGCCTCCTGGGCATTTTTGAAGGCGGAAATGTCATGGACGATTTTGGTGAAACCCCGCAGTGCTCCACTTTCATCATAGAGGGCGCCTATTTTAATCTCGGCCCAGAACCGGTTCCCGTCCTTACGGAGTCGATACCCCTCAGTAAACAGATGCCCCGTGACGGCCGCCTGCTGGAGATCAAGCCCTGGTTTCCCGGCAGCGCGCTCCTCTTGCGGATAAAAACAGGAGAAATCTTTGCCGACGATCTCCTCCGCCCGGTAACCCTTCAACTGCTCGGCACCGGCATTCCACTTCAGGACCCGTCCCCTGGTGTCAAGCGTGAAAATAGCGTAGCCCTGCACCGCCGTGGCGTGCAGGTGAAACAGCTCCTCCGTTTCCAGCAAGCGCTTCTCGTACTCCTTACGCAGCGTGATGTCGCTCACCAGGGCCAGCACGAACATGCCACTGGAGGTTTCGATGAAGCTCAAGCTAAGAGCCAGGGGGAACTCGCTGGCATCCTTGCGCATTCCGGCAAGGTCGAGGAATTCACCCATCGATCTGTTTTTTGGAGCCGCGAAAAATCGCGACATGTGCTCTACGTGAACCTTCCGGAAGCGTTCAGGTATGAGCGCGTCATGAGGCTTACCAATCAATTCCGCAGGCTGATAACCGAACATCTGCTCGGCGCGGGAGTTGACCAGGAGAATGATCCCGGAGTTGTTGATAATGACGAGCCCTTCGGCGAGCGACTCCAAAAGGGTGCGAACTGTCACATCCCCCTGGAAAAGGCCGGAAGCGAAAGCTATTTGCTGCCAGATACTCAATTCCTGTTCCTGTCGCTGCTTTTCCTGATCTGGGTCGGGCAAGGGCATGGCGTTCTCCCATGGATCGTTATTTAGTCGTGCGATTGAGTAGCTGGTCTCGCTACCTAAGACCTGCGACCCTGGGAAGCTGCGGGCAGCTGCTGCCCCCTGACACCGGCTCAGTTTTTGTCACTTAGAATCTGGCATGAACGGCGAGTTGCAAGTAGGGTAACGGGTGGCTGCTCGGACTAAGATGCTGATCAAAAAAGTCCCACGTTTGGTAGAGCTGATACCCGGCTTCGGCTTCCAGGGTAACATTGGGGCGCGCCTTCCAGGAAAAACCGGGGCCTAGCCGCACTTCGGTATAATCGAGCGTGGCGTGATTGAGCTGCGGCAGACCGCGGTCGGTGCCGTAATGATCACTGACCACGTAGGTCCCGGCCAGGATTCCCACGCCGAGATAGGCCTGGAACTTGTCAGTCACGTCATACTGAAGACGCGTATCGGGAAACTCCAGGTCCAGGGTCCAGACATCGGTAAACTTCCAGCGCAGGCCAAGGGCGGGGAAAACCGGATATTGGCTCCTGGCATCAACGCGCAGGCCGAAGAACCACTGCAGATCGGCATCGACCAGGTAGGCGGCACCCAGCTTGATCGGTGCGTCAAAGGTGCGCCAATCAGGCCGGATCAAATCGCCGTAGAGACCCGGCTGCAGCTCCGCGCGCATGAGCCACTGCTCGCCTAACTGATAATCAAACCCCAGGATTGCGTTGACCTGCTGCAGCGTGTCGGGCGCCGCAGCATGCCGTTGGGCCGGGAAGAAGAATCCCTGCCATTCGGCGCCGACCCGCAGCAGGAAGTCTTTGCTGATCTGGGGGGAGACGACGTATTTGACGTTCGAGTTAAGCTCGCTCAAGGGGCCGACATGCAGGTTGTCCCGCAGAGTCGTCGATCTCCCGACGATCCCCTGGGTGACGTCGAATTCCTGGAAAATCGGAATCGAATCGGCTGCCGAAGCCGTGACAGGCGCTGCCAGCAGTGCGATCAGCAAAGGAGCCAGAACAAGCGCAGTGAAGAATCTGTTTTCCATATCAATCCCCTTGGTGCCCGGGCCAAAACCTGTCATGGGGTTTTAAAAGAGTCCTGAAAACAGTGGACCATTTTTTTAAATTCCAGCACCAGGATGACCCCTGAGGCAAGGCGTTCGATTCCCGAGGCAAAGCGGAGCGCCGGTGCCGAGCAGAGCACATCGCACCAGACCAGGGACCCGGTCTTGCCGCCCTCGCGGATCGGCCAAATTTCATAGAGCGTGGCGGAAGTAAAATAGGTCCCGCTGACGTAATATTCGACTTCAAGGCGTTGGTAACGGTCCCCGACCGCCAGTTCGTAGGTCGCTCCAAGACTGAGGGTGGCGCGGTGATCCGCCTGAAACAGCCGCCAGTAGTAGGAAGGACGCAGCGGCGCACTACCGGCGGCGTCGCCCAGCAAGCCCGCCCTCTGCAGGAGAGGGGCGAACTCGCCCGAGATTCCAGCCTGTTCCTGCAACATTAACCGAAGGTGCGCAGCCGGGTTAACCGGGCTGACATCAAAATCGTAGGGGAGCGTGCTGGCGAAACCGCTACGTTGAAAGCCCGCGGCGCGTGCGTGCAAGAGATTGCCCCAGCATGCCCCGAGGGCTTTCGGACTGGAGTCTTTCCCGGCGCAACCGGCAAGCCCAGCGGCTTCGATCTGGGTGAGATTCAACACCGAGCTGTTTGCGGTGGTCTCCTTGGTCTGGTCCAAAAACCACTTGACGGGACGCAGAGCGGGGTCAAGGTAGAGGTATAAATTGCCGAAGTCCTTGAGCTCGCTGGGGTCGCCAAACTCCTGCGTGGCGTACACCTTAAGCGAGGGACAGCGCTTGGAATCCCAGCGCTGGAGCCGTTGGACCGTTTCCGCCGGGGATGCCGGAACGGCAAAAACAAGCTGGGACGAGATGCCGTTGGGAAATTTCATCAACGGCCCGCGCTGGGAAAGGATTTCACCTTCCAGCAAGCGCTTGATATCGATCTTGGGAAAATCGCTGAACTGTTTCAGGCCGGCAAGCGTATCGGCGCCCTCAGCAGGAGCGCTTATGCCGGCAGCAGAGCATAAGCCAGCCAGAAGTAAGATTGACAACCATCTCATGAATTGAACTCCTCTAGCGAAACCCCATGCAACCCCAGCCGCGAGGGGGAAGCTGCGGCAGGATCGAACTCAGCGCCGTGAGGGACTTTCTTCCGTCCAGAGAATTCTAACCGCAACTGATACCTGTCATTTTACTACCTTTTGGGCCACCCGTCACAGGCTACCGGCGTCCCCCCCTCCCCCCGGGTGCAGTCCTGCGGTGGAAGTAGAGCTCAGGTATACTAGGTAGTGGATTCCTAACTTTCAAGTTCCTTGGTACCAGGGGGATGGCATGCGAAAGATGGCACTCTTATTCCTCTTCATCCTGTTCTTTGCTGACAGCAGCCGGGCGGAAACTTTCTACGTTGACTGGACGCAAGGCTCGGACTCAAATGACAGAAATGGCAGCAACGGCACCAGCCAATCCTGGAAAACGCTCTCGTATGCTTGTGGCAGAGTATCAGGCCCTGACACGATCCACATCAACCCGAATCTGCATTACATCGATGACGCCCGCTGCAATCTGCCACCCGGGGTAACCATCAAGGGGGCAGGCTCTGACATTACTAAAATCACCGTCAAACTCGCGGGAGGTGGCCGCACTAGCTACATACACAGAGAACAACGCGGCCAGGCTGTTTTTCCCGGCAACAATGACATCAGCGGATTTACCATCGATGGCGACCACAAGACCCTCGACACGGCGATCCGGCTTAAGGGATACGACAACATCAACATCCACGACATGAAGTTTCAGCACATCAAGACCCATGCAATTGCACTGGCTGGTTACAACGGCTGGGGCAGCTACAAGGAGGGGATGATCGCGCACCCTCCCCAGTATGGACGCAACTGCGTTATACACGATGTCAGCATTGATGATTGCTCCACCCGGACGACCGAAGTTCATGATGACAGATTCGGTGCCATTGACTTGGAGGGACTGGCCGATTCCCAATTTTACAACCTTACCATCAACGAGAATTATCCCAACCACGGCACGGGCATCAAAGCGGTTCCGGGGTGGTTAAGCCACGTCAAATTTTACAACAATACCATTTACAATTTCGAGGGTGACACTGATAGCTTTAATATGGAAGTGTACAACCTGACTGACAACTCGGAGATTCACGACAGCACTTTCCAGCATCTGATTTCTCTCAATGGCGGGCCCGTGCAAGCCGCAGGAACCTGGAATCTCAAGATCCACCACAACGATTTTAAATTATTGACTGTAGACGTAACCGGCAATGAATTTTCACACAACAATCTTGATATCTACCAAAACTACTTTCATGACGGGAAAACGCCTGCTGCTGGAATCTGGACTACCAACGGGACCACCGGCAGTTCCGTCAGAAACTGGAGGTTTCATCATAATGTTGTCTATAACACTTCGAACGGGATTTACCTCGGTAGGCAAAGCAGTGCTTTGGGGAGCAACAACATCGGCGTTTTCAATAACGTATTTGATTCGATCACTGGCAATTTCTGGGGAGGGTATGGCTTTAACGGTGAGGCTCTTGAGGGGAGTTGCCAAGGCGTCACGATCAGGAACAACATCTTTAGCAACTGCTCTGCCGGTCCCGCGCAGTTGATGGGTTGCACCGACGCCGTTTTCGATCACAACCTGGTTCAGGGAGACAACCACAACATCATAGGAGCAGTCGCGGGTAAGAACAACACGGTTGCAGTTCCCGGCTTCGCCGGAAGCACTAACCCGAAGCTCGCCCGCCCCGCGGCATATTACGCCAGTACCGGTAAAACCAGCAACCTCCGCGATTCCGGGATCAATGTCGGCTTGCCCTTTAACGGCGCTGCTCCCGACATTGGCTGTTGCGAATATGGCGTAACTGCGACGGTCGGCAGGAGCACGTCAGGCCCTGCCAGACCCGGGGAAGGTCCCAAACCAAAACGCCCGCACGGCCTGCAGCACTGAGGGGACCGCGTGCCCAAGGGAGAATGTCACAGAAAATGGCCGGTACAGCTAGGTACCGGCCATTTTAGGATCTTCGTTTCACATACCTGATCACGGCTGAGGGTGGCGCTGCCCGCGCCGACTAATGGGGCGGGAATCTTGCCACTACCTGCAGTTTGCACCAAGGGCTACGAAATTGCCATCATACGAGGCGGCGCAGGTTGCCCCGTCTCCAACCGCCCCCCCGACAAGTCTGCTTCCCCCGATTTTCATGGTGCTGCTGGCATCGTTATTAATTCCACCCACGATGGTAGACCGGTCCGCTGTGACAGTGGAACTGTGATTGCTCACACAGGACGACCTCCCCGACGTGCTAACGGTGACGTTGCTCATAGTCAGCGTTGAACTTTCGTTACTCACTCCATAACCGTTAGTCCCAGGCAAAGCGCTAATTATGACATCGTTCATGACCGGCGAAGAGCTTATATTAGTCATGGCATAGCTGTTGAGTCCTCTCGTGGTGACGATTACGTTTCTCATATTGGGGGATGACTCGACGTTGTAAATGCCGTTGCTGAAATGCCCGTCAGTTTTAATGGTGGCCCCGTCCATGGTCGGCGAGGAGGAACCCGAGTCGTACACGCCGAAAGACTCGAAATTGGCTGTGGCGGTCACGGAGACGTTGTTCATGGCCGGAGAGGCCGCGGTGTTGTACACTCCGTAGCCTGTGAGTCCCCCAACGAGGGCCGTGACGTTATTCAGGGTGGGCGATGATCCTGAGTTGTACAGTGCGTAAGAGGTCATGGCTCCCGAGACCATGGCCGTAACGTGGGTGAGCTTCGGCGATTGTGACTTGTTTGCTATGGCCACACCGGAACCTGTTCCCGCAAAAGTATTCGTCACGGTCAGAAAGCGGATCTCGGAATTATCAGCCCCGTTTACCACACCGGCGAGCGTGGGACTGTTAAGGGCACTGCTAATAAAGGTGACTGCCTCGCCGGAGCCTTCGATATCAACATACGGCTGCATAGTTAGCGAACCGGAACCGAGATTGTATTTACCCGGCAAAATTTTGATCAAGCAGGGGTTATCTTTGGACGGGGTTCCGCACCAAGTCCCAATGCGGGCCATAGCAGTGACCGGACTGGTGAAGGTGGCGATATTAGCAAGTGATATTAAGATGTTGTTGCTGTCGCTTTGGGATACCAGCGCCATATTGCCAAACATTTTTTGTCCCCCCCAAGCCGGCAGGGCCAGCACAATCAAAAAAAGCGCTGTCAGAAACTGGGAACTGATGAACCTGCTGTTTTTTCTCATAGCCGTGCTCCTTTTTCGGGTTATTCAACACCTACCACAGGGACTACTTCAGAGAAGAACCATGACTCACCTCCTTTTACGATTTGCGGCCAAACGATAATCCTGGCGCCAGCAGTCTAGAATTCGCTGCATTCCGGGGGAAGATCACCTCCTTTTTTTTGGGGCGCGCGAACCACCAAAAGCGCAAAGCTTCTTGGCGGGGCGGAGCGGGCGGTGTGGTGCCTCGGGCAAAATATTTAGCAATTTACAATGAGAGGAGGTACAACCGGCGTGCCAAAGGGAAGTGGCGAGAATCAAAGGCAGGTGCTTGAGGTTATCGCGGGGATTTCGTGCAGATTTTGAACAGATAGCCAGCAAGTGCGCAGGGCGGGATAGAAAATAGCCGGTACGTTGTTAGTTGAGATCCGCCTCTTACTGTGCTCTTTGGTAAGGAATTCTGGTGACCACGCTGCCCGGTCCGGGTATCAATTCTTTTGCGCCGCCGGTTTCCCTCAGCGAACCCCTGCCGGCTAGCGTGCGAGCAGAGGTTCAAATTTAAAATACACACCATTGATAAGAACCAGCAGGCGGTTGTCACTCAAGCGCAGATACTCCTGAAAACCGATAATTTTGCAATTCGTCTTCACCAGCTGGATTTCCCGGTCCTCAATACCCAGTTCCTGTGAGGTTACCCCCCAAACGTTTCGAAGGTAATCAGTCACGGCAACCATTTCTTTTTGGAACTGGACCCCTTTGCAGACCTGGCCGTCGAAGGTTATTGAGTCCCTCGAGATATCGAGAGATTTGAACAAAAAGGTTTTTGCCTCAGGCTCACCCCAGGTGGAATTCTTTCCGACTAAATAGCCTGATATCGCCCATAGCGGCCGCAGGGATACTCCTCCAGATTCAGCGGCAGCTTTAGTTGGCTCTGCTGCAACCATTGCTGCCTCAGCAAGAGAGATAACCGTGCAAAAGGGAAACATCAACAGGCATTTCAAAAAAGTATTAGTCCCCTTGCCCATGCAAACACCCTCCCATTATCGTAACAGGGGTGAAGGTGAGACACCCCATTCACCCCTGTTCGCCCCATGGTTTCCTCGGTCTCATTACCTATTTTTGAGCGGAAACACTAACTCTTTCAAGTCTCGGTTGATGACGTAGCCGGTGATGGTACTCGTGACATACCCGGGCTTGGAAATGGTCAGCGTGTAACTGCCAGCCGGGATATGCTCTATTTCGAAGTTGCCCCGGCGATCCGTTTGGTCACTCTTGCCGGCGATGGTGACGGTGGCTTCGTCCAAGGGCGGTCCACCGGCACGTACCCGCACCACGGTCCCGCTCATGGTGTAGTAACTCGGCTTTACGGGGAGCAGGGAAAACACCAGCCGGCTTTGATCGCCAGCGATGACGTAACCGGTGGTCGTAGCCGTAAGGTACCCTTTCCGGGAAACAGTCAGCGTGTAGCTACCGGCCGGGATTTTTCCGATTTTGAAATTTCCCTGGCAGTCCGTCAGGGCAGTCTTACCGGCGATGCTGACCGTCGCGCCCTCCAAGGCCGCTCCGGAGGCACTACCCTGCCGGACGGTCCCGCTCATGGTGCAGAGCACCGGTTTTACCGGGGTGAGGAAAAAGATCAATCCGCTTTGGTCGTTAGCGATAGAGTAGCCACTGGTCGTCGAAGTGAGGTACCCGTCCCGGGAGATGCTCAAGGTGTAGGTGCCCGCCGCAAGCCCCGTGATGCTGAAGCTCCCGTTGCTGGTTGTCGTTGCTGTCTTGCCAGCTATCGCGACCGTCGCACCTGCCAGAACCGGGCCGGTAGCGCTTCCGGCAAGCACCGTCCCGCTGATGGAGAAGGGCGTCTGGTCAGGGTTGGGGGTTAAGGTATACTCCAGTCCGTTTTGGTCGCTATACACATGAAGGCGTGTATTTACCCAGAAGTAATACCCCTGCTTGGAAACTGAAATTAAATAGGTGCCACCCCGCATCCCCGTGATGCTGAAAGCACCGGTACTGTCGGTGAGGGCAGTCTGGCCGGCGACCGACACGGACGCTCCTTCCAGTGGCGGTCCAGTCAGACTGTGCACTTTGCCGCTTATGGAGAGAGGTGGTCCGCTCAGGAGGAACAGCGACCTTTGGTTAAAGTTCAGCACAAAGGCCGGGTTAGTGTAGGTATCATAGCCGGCCTTTGCAATGGTCAGCGTATAAGTGCCAGGAGGAATCCCCGGGATGCTGAAATCACCGGCACTTCCTGTGGTGGCGCTTCTGCCAGCGATGGTTACCAGCGCTCCCTCCAAAGGAGGGCCGCTTGCGTCCCAGGCCTGCACAACGCCACCAAGGGTGAAGGTATCCGATGCCAGGCCCCAGCCAAGGTCCTTAAGCAGTCCGGGGGCCACGGTGCCGGTGTTGTGATTGGCGGATCCCGACCCGAGCGCATAAACCATCAAGCCGTTGGAGGTTCCGGCGAAAGTGCTGTAGTCCAGGTGCGCATAGCTTGATCCGCCCATCCAGGTGGGCGGCGCGTATATTTTGACCGGCGCGCCGCCGTTGGCAGCATCGGCATTGACGCCGTCGAACCAGAGATCGCCCGAGGTAAGCAGGGTACCAAGTGCGGTGGATGGGTTGGGATAGGAGATAAGAGGCGTTCCGTCTCCGCTTTTCATGAAGACATCGTAGATGTTGGGGAATCCTGTCCCGTAACCGTAGTTCCCCGTCCCGTCGGAGTACCCAGCCGACCCGTAAAAGTTGAGTCCGTGGGCGATTTCGTGCGCGGCCACGGTCACCAGATCATAAAGCCCGGCGGGAGGGTTGCCATCCGTGCCGTAATACCAGGTGAACCCTGAGTTGTAGGTGATGTACATATCCTGACTTGACGGGTCCAATTCAGTCCCCGCAAGTGAATTTGCCAGAGCTTTGGAATACCAGGTGTTTGATCTCTGGGTACCGGAAAAATCGCGAAACGACAATTCACCGCCCGAATATCCCAGGACATTGGAGGAGTTGAGGGTGGCCCAGCAGGCTGTGACAGTGATCGGGACCGCTGACTTAACCGTATGTGCCCAGATGGCGGCCGCTGCTTCAAAAGCGGTCTTTGCCTCTTCGGGAAAAGCGCCGCAGGCCTGTCCCCAGAGGTCCTGCTGGCCTGAATCCAGGAAAGTAAAGGTGAAGGTTGAGGTTGCCGCTGCAGGTGCTGCCAGCGCTTGAGCCGCGGTAGGCCCTGAGGCATGCAACCCCTGCATGACTGGATTCGGGTCGGCGAAAATCACCAGAGGCGGAACGCCATTGTGCAGCTTCAGGCCGTCGGTTGAGAGTTGCGGTGCGAGTATCGGCAGCGTTACGTCTGATCGCACTCCGAAATCAATCACTTCCTGCGCCTGGGCAGGGATTGTGGTTAGCAGAGTCGATACGAAGAAAAAAAAGAGATAAGGTGCAGGTTTCCACTTTTTCATTGTCTCCCCCTCTTTAGTCATGTTTTTTGGAAATCGATTGATTCCGGCAACTCCTTTAAGGCGAAATAGCATCAAAGTGAAAGGTTCTGCTTCATCACCTCCTAATCTCCTGATTTCGTGCTGAGTCTCTTAGCAATCAATCTGGCACAAGTGCAGAAGCATCTTGCGCTTGTTCGCACCTGGAATGGACGTAGAGGTATAGCCAAAGTGCGATAGTCTTGGTTAACTAAGCATGAGCCAATCCAATACAAAGGGAAATAGGCCGAAGGGATGGTTACTAGTATGAAAAGGGAATGATGATATGGCGGCAGGAATGCTACTGACGAGGTCCCCGACAGATCCCGGTAGGCGTGATTGGCGCACTCCACTTTGGGTGTCTGACGGCGTAACGCTTTGCTAGTACCCAGCCCCAGCTTATGTCTTCGGATGGCTTTCTGCCATTCGCTAGGTTGCCTTTGGACTCCGCTCAAGGAGCGGGCGTTCGCTGAACGGAGTCGAAGCGCAAACGAAGTATCACGCTGCCGGGAGTGGCGTGGGCTGCGAAGAGAGGGTAGGAACGTTTAAGCTGGACTTGGCACTCGTGATCTTCGTCATAAAAATAGGGGGTTAAGAGAATAGCCGGTACAGTTACGTACCGGCTATTTAAGGAGTATTCAACTGCTGAACCTGTTTACCGCTCCTCACCCTGCAAGTTTAGCCGCCAGTTGTTCCAATGCCGCCTTCATCTCTGGCATGCTCTTGGGAAGATTGCTGGCAATGAATCTCACCTGTTTGGCAACCGAATCCATCATCCGGGAAGTCCCGAAGGTATCTGCCAGCTCCAGGTAGCGCTGGTACAGACGGTCCAGGTTGGTTGCGAGGTCTTTGACCTCAGCTCCGGTCATCTCGTCCAGCAGCATCCGGTAAAGGTCGGCGTCGATTTCATGCACGCCGTTCCAGAATCCGGGATCCTTCCTGTTGAGCAGCTTACCGGCTTGCGCCGCCCTGTTGAGACTCTCCCTTAACAGCGCGATCTCGGCGCTGTCCTGCTTCGCCTGGCGGCTCACCTCGAGAAGCTGCACGAAGATCCAGTTCAGCGCGGGATAGGGGTCGATGTCTCCCTCCAGGTGGGCCGCTTTCTGGTACCAGGTTGCCATGCCGGCAAGAATCCGGTCGGTCTCCTTTTTGGTGTGCGAGTCCACCATCAGCAGGAGCTTGTAGGCACTGGCAGTTATGGCGCTTCGTTCAGTGATTTCCCCCCACTCCGCGGAGCGCGCCTCCAACTGCGCGATGACCGCATTGATCTCGGCGCGCCCCTCCTCCTTGGAGAGCGCGCCGCACCTCACCTGTTTTTCGGCCGCCCGGGCCTTGCAGTTCGCCAATTGGTCCAGGTCCCTTAAGGAGCAAACGCCATCGGAGCAGGTGGCCGCCGCCTGGTAATGCTGGACCGCCAGAGCGAATTCTCCCAACCCGGCGTAGGCCGACCCCAAGGCGGACCGGATCTCGCCGTACTTCGACATCCACTCTTGGGAGATCAGCCGTTCGGCCTGTTTCAGCTCGTGCAGCAGGGCCGCTGCATCAAGCTGCCTGCCGTCGTCGCCGAGCTTCCTGTCGCGAATGGCCCAAAGCTCGTAGACCGCCTCGCGCGGCGCGAGAAAGAACTTGCCGCGCTTGGCACTTTGCTGCCAGTCCAGACGGTAAGCGGGGTCGCCGTAGCACTGGTAGGCGGCCCAGGTGTTATATTCGGGTCCCTCGTCATGGGCGGCCTTGCGGGCCAGGGAAACCGCCTCGCCGAAGGACGAGCCCCCCAGGAAGGTTTCGTAGAAACGGGATGCGAAGGCCTTGGCGGCCCGGTCGTTGACAGCCCAGCCGGCTGCCACCACGGCGCGCACTCCCAGCCCGATGAAGCTGGTGGCGAGACTCGCGGCGAACAGGTTGCGGTCCTGGATGATTGGCGCGGCCGGATCGTCCACGTCGGTCCTTCCCAGAAAGCAGCAGTTGATGAAGACCAGTTCCGGCACGACGGTCATCTGCTTCACCTCCACCGCAGTCAGAAAGACCGGCTCCTTGGCGTCCTGCACACCCTGCCGGGGCCAATCCAGCACCATCCCGGTGACCTTTCGGGTCCGGGGACCGCAACCGGTCTGGACCTGACCCAGGGGGTAGCCGTAGACGCCGTGGCCGGCCAGGTGCAAGATGCGGTAGCTCTTGGCGAAGAGGGCCGAAACGATTTTTATCGCCTCGGTCCCGATCTGCCGGGTCACCGTATAGCCGTGGCTCTCCAGCGCCGTCGCCACGCTCTCTCCCTCCTCCCGCGCACCGGGTAACTGGGGAAGTTCACTATCCTCGGGAAGCTGCGGCTCGCCGACCACCAGGGCGAGCGACTGGTAGGCCCGTGCCGGGCGCTGGCGGAATTCCTTCACCGACAACTGGCGCATCAGGCCGGCGCGCAGCGCCAGCGCGATCTTCTTGTCGCCGATGCCGATGTGCATCATCTCCCAGGGGTAGCGGGCAGCCTTCTCATCAACCAGCATCAGGATGTCGCCCTGGTCCGGGGCACGCTCCTTGAGGGCCAGGGGGGAAACCAGGTTGTAGATGGCAGCCATGTCGTCCTGGGAGATGGTGCTCTGGGAGACCGCCTGCTCCACCAACCGGTCCACCAGGGCCCGCTGGGTCGGCAGCACGGTCTCTTCGACCCGGGCCAGGCCGGTCAGGGTGGTGAACTTCATCTCGTCCTGGTCGTTAACCTCCACCTTGATGCGCTGCCACCAGTCGGGGCTCTCCTCGCTCATGGCCCGGTAGCGCCCGCCGCCGCCAGCCCGCAGCACCGTGTCGTAGTCGATGTTCCCCAGCGCGCCCAGGGCAGCAAACTCCCGAACCGCCAGCAGGGCCTGCAGGGCCCGGTCCTCGAACACCTCCAGGAACTCCAGCTCCGCCAGATAGATGGTATCTCCGCCCAGCTCGGCCAAAAGGGTGTTGGCCCGCACAGCCCCCTCGATCAGGGCACGCACGCTGTCGCGCACCCCGAGCCCCCAGCCGGCTCCGCTGCCGATCAGGATGGTGCTGATCGCGAAACCGTTTAGCTGGGGCGAGCCGCTGCGGCGGGCCGCCGGCGAGGTGGCAAACTTTAGCAGCGCCGCGGTGAAACCGCTGGTCAAAAGGGCGGGAGTTAGGTCGCCCACCTGCCCGAGACCGACGACCAGCGCGGTGAAGCTGCGCTTTTTCAATTCGCGAATGAAGACCTCGCTGGTCCCCTCCGGGCCGGGGTAGATCCCCAGGGCGTGGCGCCGCGACAAAAGCCCAGCCAGGCGGCGATCCAGCACCGCCTCGGTGCCGCATACCGTATCACCCACGTAGTGCCCAACCGCCACCGGATATTTTGCCGCAGCGAGGTCGCCATGGCAGACTGCTACGCGGAAGGCCTTGACGACGTCCCCCGCGCTCCGGTCCCGGGCCGGGATCATCTCGCCACCCAAGGCCGCGCGCTGCAGCATCGCTTCGTCGGGATAAAAGGGAATCATTTTCTCAGTCATCTCGCCGGCCACTGCCCCCTCTCCACGCTGGGCCGGTGGGGCGGTGGGGAGCAGGGTGGTCTCCCCGATCCCGACGATCTCGGAGAGCCCCCTGAAGGCCTTTTCACAATTAAGCAGGTCGCCGTGCTTGGCGGCCACGTACCAGGCCTTGATGCCGGAGGGGATGCCGGTGGCCCAGAGCACCCGACCGTCGCCCAAAGGCGAGCTGTCGAACACCAGCCTGCCGCCGCTTACCCTCACCCCGGAAGGGGTCTCGTCGGCACAGCCGGCCACATAGCGCACCAGATCCTTTTCCCGGTCGAAGTCGAAATCGTCCAGGTCCTTGCGGGTCTCCCGACATTTGGCAAGCGGCGCCGCATCGGGCGCGGGCCAGCCCCCTCCGTCTGCCGTCTGCCACTGCTGCCAGGTTTCCGGTTTGAAGCACCCCTCGGCATCCTCCGGTGGCAGCATTTCCAGAAAGCCCTCGAACCCCGACACGATCTTCAGGATGTCGCGTTTGTCGTGGCGCAGATCGACGGTCGTCAGCATGCTGATGACCGAGTCGCGACCGGTAAGCACATAAGGGACGGTCCAGGAGCCGTTATTGGGGGTTCCCGCCATGACCAGGCGGTTTCCCGTCTGCGCTCGGAAAGTCTCCCACCAGCCGTTTCCTTCGCGCTTTTCTCCCGAGAGTACCGCTGCCATGCGCACCAAGAGCCCCCCCATGGAGTGGGCCAGGATGCGGACCGGGCGCTTGTTGGTTCGCGCGCTCTTCAGCACCTGGTCCATGTAGTCGGAGAAATCCTTCCCCTTGCCGTGCAGCGAAAGGCGCCAATCGTACGGGAAGTAGAGCACCTCGTGGCTGGAGGAAAGGAAATTGCCCAGTGCCTGGTAAGTCATCTTCACCACGCCGTCGGTGTCGATGCCGGACGCGTCCTCGGTCAGGTGGGAGAACTCACCCTCGGCGATTTTGGCGAACTCGATCCAGACCCTTTTGCCGGCCACCTTCAGATGCGTCCCCATGATCCCTGGCACCAGGATAAGAATCGGCTTGCTGCCATCGGCGGAGGGGTTCTTGCGCTCCAGTGGGTCGCCCCAACCCTCGCGGACGTAGTCGAACACGATACCGCGTGCTATGGGGTCATCGCGGTGCGGCGCCTGGGAGAGCGGCTGGAAGCCTGCGGAGCGTGCGTCCTCCTGCAAAAGACCGTTGGCGAGCTGACCCGCGGTCAGCGGCTGCTTGAAGTAGCTAAAGTGATAGACCTGCGTCCCCTGGGCGTAGAAGAACCAGCCCCGGGGTGCCTGATTTTTACCCAGACGCTCCGCACCCCCGTACATCGAGGGGGTATTGACCACGACGTCGTTCTCGGAGCCGTAAAAGCCCTCCGAAGCCCAGTCCGCCACGGTCCCAAGGATCCCGTTGCCGTCGTAGTCCCCGGCAATCACTCGCAGGTCAGAGTTGAGCGTGACCCCGGAGCGGTTCAGCAGCCGGACCGTGGCCGACCCCGGCATCATCGCCTCCAGACCGGGCATGACCTGCGGGTCGGTGCGCTCCTTGGCGACGGCCGCCACGAACCAGGCGGCGTCCTTCACCCACTCGAGCTGCACCAGTGCCGAAAGCCCCATATTGAGGACCGACAGGTAGCGCTCCAGGCGACCCGAGGCGAGAGTCGTGCCGCGCGCCGGGCAGGCCACCCGCACGAACCGCTCGATGTTCAGCTGTTTTTTCTTCAGGAGGTCAGCGAGCTGCAGCAGTTCGCCGTGGCTGGCCTGCAGGTTTGAGGCTGAAAAGAGATTAAAATCAGTGTCGTCGAAAGAGGGGAGCGGCGCTCCGATGTTGTCGGTGCGGGAGGTCCGGCAGAGCAGTTCTCCGACCATGCCGCCACGGGAATGACTCACCAGGTGGACCCTTGCCCCGGCGGGGAGCGCGTTGGCCAGGGCCAGGGCGTTGGTAATGGGGCTTTCGGTGAAGGTTTTGTGCTCGAAGGCGTAGCAGCGTCCCTCATAGCGTTGGGCGAGCCGCTGCAGGACATCACGGCGCTCGCTCCAGAGGGCGCCAAAACTCCCCTGCGTGCTGGACATGGTGCCATGGATGAACACCAGGAGCGGGTCGACGCTCGGCGTGATGGCCGGCCCGCGCTCGCGCCCCCCGGAGCCGGTGGGGAGCGGGAGGCTGTCCGGGGAGAGCGGGAAGCTTGGCGAACTGAGCGAGCAGCTGTAAAGTCCCTCAAGTCCCTTCTTGGTATCGACGTGAAGGGCCAGTTTTGCCGCGGCCAACTCGGGGAGGTCGATGCCGATCAGCTGCAGCCCCTTGACGACCCACTGGAAGAAGCCGCGCTCCCGCGATTTTCCCGGGAGTGCGGAGCTGATCCGCACGACTCCGGCCCCCCCCAGACCGCGGCTGGTTTTGTCGCCGAACTGGGCACGGTAGTCGGCCACGGTCATCAAGAGCCTGAGGTCACCTTCCAGGTGCAGTTCGATCAGGTCATCGTCCTTGACCTGGACCGGAATCTCGGCAATTGGCTCGCCGCGTAGCGTCGGTAGCAGGTCATAGGCGGCATGCAGCCGAGGCTCTCCGATGATCTGCCGCAGCTCAGCAGAAAGGGGCGCCGGCTCGGTTGCACTGGGCGTACCTTGTATGATCAGGGTAACAGGAGCGGATGCTTTCTCCATGAGGTCCTCCTTGAAATTATTGATAGCAATTAATCATTAAAGACACATTGTCGTTTATTTAGTATAGGCTTCGATCGGGATTGTTCAAGGAGGCAGGTAGCGATAAATACGGGGATATTGTGGGCTGGTTGGCATAGGCAGAAAGGCGCGGTTTTTCATGAAATGCCCATTCTTCTTCTGCCCTTCACGACCTTTTAGGCGACGTCTAGGACAGGATTGGGTCAGGGGCACCGGCGGCTTCCCCCTCCCTGTCCCTCCCCTCCGGAAGAGGGGACGCAGAATGGACACTTTGCCTTTAAGCGAATTTGTTCCACCCTGTCCTCCATCAAAAAAGGGGAAGGCTCGCGTAGTGGAGAGGGGATAGGGGAAGTCGCCGGTGCCCCTTCCCTCCTCTCTATGGCACCTTCCCCCTCACCCCGACCCTCCCCCGCCAGGGGGGAGGAAGAATTTAAAGAAGAGGGAATCTTATCAAGGCATGCCTCCGGTTCTCCCCGCTCCGGGAGGAGAGTTGAGGAAGAGTTTGGGAGAAGAGGCTCCCCAGTCGCCGGGGCAAGGCTCGCGCTGCGAGGGAGGCTCCTTTTTACTTAAAACTGGAGTATTTTGAGATGATTAAGTCCGTTGCCTTGGCCTCCTTGAGATGGCACTCATAGCAGTCCTTTACCGGATCAAGACCGGAAAGTTTGCCGTCCGCACCAAAGCCCGCAAAGAGCCAGCCGCCGCTCGCCACCTGCTTCTGGTCCTTTTGCATCAGGACTACCATGGTCTTCTTACCCGGGACCTGTTTTCCCGCCTCGTCCTTAATAGTGAAATTTTCCACCACGAACCTGCTTCCCTCGGGGTAACTCCCGCCGTATATCCCGAACAATTGACGGCGCATCCATGAGCCAACAATCGTGATTTGCACCCCTTTCCCTCCCTGGGATGTCGTGCCGAATTAAAGCCGCACCAATGAAAAAGGGGTGAGCGCATCGCGCCCACCCCTTTTCCCTGTACAGCCTATTGGTACGTCCGGATCTACTGCTTTGCCAGGAACTCCCTGCCAAAGGGGGACATGTCGCGCAACCTCTTGATGATCGGCGGCAGTTCCTTAATGACTACGTCGATCTCCGCGTCGGTGGTGAACCGGGAGAGCGAGAAACGGATTGAACCGTGGGCGCAGGTGAAGGGCACCCCCATGGCGCGCAGCACGTGGGAAGGCTCCAGGGAGCCTGAGGTGCAGGCGCTCCCGGAAGAGGCGCAGATTCCCTTCTCAGAAAGAAGCAACAGTATCCCTTCGCCCTCGACGAACTCCATCGCGATGGAGAGGGTGTTGGGAAGCCTTACGGTGCCGCCGCCGTTGATCCTGGTGTGCGGGATAGCCGCGGTCAATTCACGCTCCAGCCTGTCGCGCATTTCGCGTACCCGGCCGCTCTCCTCGTCCATGTGCAGGTGGGCAAGCTCGCACGCTTTCCCCATGGCGATGATCGACGCGGTGTTCTCGGTGCCGGCCCTGCGGCCGCGCTCCTGGTGCCCGCCGACCAGCATGGGACGAAACGGGGTGCCGCGCCGCACGAACAGGACGCCGACCCCCTTGGGTGCGTGCAGCTTATGCCCGGAAAGGGAAAGCATGTCGACGGAAGACTGCGCCATGTTGAGGGGGATCTTGCCGACTGCCTGGACCGCGTCGGTGTGGAACAAGGCGCCCTTCTCCTTGACGATTCTCGCGGCCTCCTCGATGGGGAAGACCACGCCGGTCTCGTTGTTCGCGTACATGAGGGAGACAATAACGGTATCTTCATCAACCGCGGCTGCCAGTTCCTTCAGGTCCAGGCGACCCTCGCCGTCCACATTCAGCTCGGTTACCCGGTAGCCGCGCTTGGTGAGGTTTCTGCACTGCGTCAACACGGCAGGGTGTTCCACCCGGCTGGTGACGATGTGACGCTTCTCGGGAAAGATTTCGATTGCCGAGCGGATCGCGGAGTTATCGCTTTCGGTACCGCAGGCTGTGAAGACGATCTCGTCCGGGTGGGCGCCCAGCAGCGCCGCCACGCGGCCGCGCGCCTCGTCAACTTTCTTCTGAACCTGCCCGCCGAAGAAATGCATGGAACTCGGGTTCCCGTACAGCTCGCAGAAATAGGGGCGCATCTCTTCGAAGACACGCTCATCAACCTTCGTGGTGGCGTTGTTGTCCAGATAGATTTCCTTCATCCCTGGACCTCCTGGACGGTGATATCACTGGAAACCAGTTCGCGCAGCTTCTGCTCCACGAATTTCGCGGTATATCCGGAGGAGGCGCAGCCCGCGCAGGCCTTACGGAAGGCGACCTGAACGTTGTTCCCGTCGATGTCGATCAGTTCCAGGTCGCCGCCGTCGGCCCAAAGCTGGGGACGCACTTCGTTCTCCAGGGTCTCCTGGATCAGCTGCATCTTTCTCATGTTGGTGAGCTTGACCGGTTTTTCCTGCGCGGCCTTCTTGGTCTCGCCCAGCACTTCGGCGATCAGGTCCTTGATCTTCGGGATGCAGCCGCCACAGGCCCCGCCTGCCTTGGTGAAGTGGGTTACCTGCTCAGCGGTGTGCAACTTGTTGGAGAGAATGACCTTTTTGAGGAACACATCGGTAAGGCCGAAGCATTTGCAGATCACTTCCCCTTCTGTCTCGACATGGTCGTGGCTGTGGTCATGCTTGGGGACCGCAACGCCGCGGTACCTGGCAATGGCGACCTCCAGCGCTTCCTGGCCCATGACCGAGCAGTGCATCTTCTCTTCGGGAAGTCCGCCCAGGTAATCGGCGATCTCCTGGTTGGTGACCGCATTCGCCTCGTCCAGCGTCATTCCCTTCACCATTTCGGTTAGAGCCGAAGACGAGGCAATAGCGCTGCCGCAGCCAAAAGTCTGGAACTTGGCGTCGATGATCCTTTCCTTCTTTTCATCCAGCTTTATGAAAAGCTTCAGGGCATCGCCGCAGGCAAGACTGCCCACCTCGCCAACCGCGTCCGCATCAGTTATCTCACCCACGTTTCTCGGGTTAAGGAAATGT
>Ga0209123_1000346_pt1 | contig 65474 bp, 55 predicted proteins | sample BarGraIncu00431A_FD_184500 | JGI IMG/M metagenome (GOLD analysis project Ga0209123, IMG submission 184500) | Arctic peat soil microbial communities from Barrow, Alaska, USA - Barrow Graham LP Incubations 004-31A (SPAdes) (version 2) | ecosystem: Environmental > Terrestrial > Soil > Wetlands >... | reverse complement strand
CAATCCGCGCCCATTTCCGGTCAAGCGTCAGTCCGGCCTTGCCGAGATACTTCGGGATTTCGCCGAACATGCTCGGCGGCGTGGCCATGTAAAAGATGCGCTGGGCTTTGGTACCCCATTGTTTTTCCAGTTTCGTACAAGCGTTATCCAGTGCCGTATATGTTGGCAGTTTTTTGAAATCGCCCTGCTGGTAGGTAATCCGCTGCGCAATCTCTGTCCATTCGCTACTTTGAATCTTACCCTGGCGCGAGAACTTCTTGATGCCGTCGTGGAGCCGCTGGCGAAACTTTTCGTCGCTCATTTCAACGCGATCCACCGCTATGACCGCAAAATCGGCAGGCATGCTGCGGTCATGGGACAGGTCAAACAAGGCCGGTACGAGTTTTCGCCAGGTCAGGTCACCTGCACCACCAAAAATAATGAACACGGTCGGTTCGAGTTGGTCATTCGATTCCCTGGTCATCACTTGCTCTCCCATTCGGTATGAAAGGTCCCCTTGGCGTCGCTGCGCTCATAGGTGTGCGCGCCGAAAATAATCGCGCTGGGCCTAGATGAGATTGGCTGGCAACCAGGCGCTGCTATAACCGTCGAGATAACCTAACGAGGCCATCAGCCCCGGTACCGGCACCCCTGGCTCTACCAGGCGCACATCTTCCAGATGTTCCATTACCTTGTGCGACAGATTAGTATCAAGCAGCGAGTTATCCAGCAGGAAATTACGCCCCATGACGCCCAACCCGATCATGCCGATTTCGCAGTGCTGCTTTTTGCTTGTCATGATTTTTCTCCTGAGCTGTCTGAAAACGCCTGCGCTTTGACTTCAGGCGGGCCCGCGGGCCTGGCGGGATCAAGAATTCGATAGGCGAGCAGTTTCACCCGGTCATTGACGATAAACCACACCAACGCATACCCCCACACGAACCCCGCCCACCCCCAGCTAAGCGGGGTCATAAACAATCCATAAACCGCTATCAACGTCGCCACTATTTGCGTGCTGAGAACGGCTATCCATAAAATCCGCCCCGGCGGTATCGACCAGAACGGTCCGCGAGTGCGCGTCAGGAAGATGGTCAGATGCCCTGCCACAGATAGTTTCAAATACATCAGCGTCTGAATGTGCGCCCGGTCGAGATGAAAGACTCGCTCACCGAGATAAAAGAGACCAAACGCAGATACGACTCCGGCAACGCCCAGTACCGTAGAGATCCCCAGCACCACGCGCATGTTCCAGGCCTCGGGCTGATCCTTGTAATGAACATTGTCATAGGCGATGGACAGGATGGCCCCGTCGTTGAGCAAAGCCAGCATCACTATCATCACTGCGGTCACCGGATAGAAGTTAAACACCAAGATTGACAGCGTCATGAACAACAGAACGCGCAGCGTTTCGGTAATGCGGTAGATCGCATAGCTGTTCATGCGCTGGAAAATGCGACGACTCTCCTTGATAGCATCGATAATCACCGAAAGCCCTGGCGTCAGCAGCACCATGGCCGCAGCCGCGCGCGCCGCGTCCGTGGCGCCCGAAACCGCGATTCCGCAGTCGGCCTTCTTTAGCGCCGGGGCGTCGTTCACTCCATCTCCGGTCATGCCGACGATGTGGCCGCGTTGCTGCAATACGTCAACGATGTGGAATTTGTGTTCGGGAAACACCTGGGCAAAACCGTCTGCTTTCTCGATGGATTCGGCAACCTGTGCCGCCTCTTTATGCTTTGCGTCGCCCAGACCGCTGGCATCAAGGATACCGATACCCATCCCCAATTTCTTTGCGGTTTCCTGGGCAATAGCCAGTGCATCGCCGGTAACCATCTTTATCATTACGCCCATCTCTCGTGCCGTTGCGATGGTTGCTTTGGCATCTTCCCGTGGCGGGTCGAACAGAGGCAGCACACCAAGGAACTTCCACTGGCCTTCTCCCTCGGCCCGCGCCACGCCCAAGGAACGGAAGCCGCGCGCCGCGAATTCGTTGACCGCCTTATCGACAGCAGGCTTAACCTGGCCGGCATTGGCCGATAACTCCAGGACCACCTGCGGTGCGCCCTTCGTTACATTGAACTGCTGTCCATTCGGGCCTGAGACGGTGGCCTCGGTGCGTTTATGTACCGGGTCGAAAGGTTGGAAATGGACCACCTGATAGTCTTTCAAGGCCTGATCATTTTTCAGGCCGCCCAGTACTGCCAGGTCGATGGAGTCCTTATTGTCAGCGCGCGAGGCAAGAGCCGCGCTGAGGATTACCTGATCGGCAGGAATGTCATCCACGCTGAACGGATCACCCAGCGTCAACTTGTTCTGGGTCAGGGTGCCAGTCTTGTCCGAGCACAGCACATCCACGCCCGCTAATTCCTCAATGGCCGCCAACCGGGTAACGATTGCCTTCTTCTTGGCGAGTAGGCGCGCGCCGACCGCCATGGTCACCGATAAGACCGTGGGCATCGCCACGGGAATTGCAGCCACGGTCAGAACCAACGCGAACTGCAACGTAGTGAGGATCGGGTCGCCACGAAGAATGGCGACGGTAATGATTACAGCCACCAGAGCCACCGCGAGGAGGATCAGGTAATTGCCGATCTTCAACACCGCCCGTTGGAAGTGGCTGACGGTCTTCGCCTCCTGCACCAGTTGCGCAGTCTTTCCGAAGTACGTGTTCGCAGCCGTGGCATAGACCATTGCGCCTATTTCACCCTGGCGAATGATCGAGCCTGAGAATACCGCATCGCCTGGCTTGCGCGTGGCGGGCAATGACTCTCCCGTCAGCGCTGACTGATCCACTTCTACCGAATCGCCGTCCAAAAGGCGCGCATCGGCCGGCACAATGTCACCCAGACGCAGGCGTATGACGTCGCCCGGCACCAGGTCACGTGCCGCCGGGTTGATCCACTTCCCATCACGTTTCACTCGCGCCTTGATGGCAAGCTCGGCCTTCAAGGCTTCAATGGCGTTTCCCGCCTGGTGTTCTTCCCAGAAACCGACTACAGCGTTCGCCAGAAGCAGAATGAGTATGATGGCAAAGTCCGGCCAATGCCGGGCCACAGCGGAAAGGATCACTGCTGCTTCTATCATCCACGGGATGGGACCCCAAAAATAGGTAAGAAATTTCAGCAGAGGATTTGTTTTCTTTTCTTCGATCTCGTTAGGCCCGTATTGGGCAAACCGTTTCTGCGCCTCAACTTGACTAAGTCCATCGGTCGACGACTCCAACCTTTCCTCCACTTCCGGCATGGGCAGAGTCTGCAGATCGTCCTGCACATCAGGCTTCGATCCCGTCTTTGGTTTGGGAGTTTTGGGCTGATCCGGATTTGGCATCGTTATCGGTATCCTTTTTCTCTTTGTGCCAGGCGCAGGTTCCATGAAGTGTAGAGCGTTAACAGTGCTTCAACCCGAATCTTTTTAAGTCAACCCGACAAGGGTACTGAGAACCGGGCCAAGGTTGCGAGTTCCCATATCGTAACTCATGACGGGGAAGCGCTACGGGTTCGCTTCGATCCTTAGGCGAAGGTCCGATCCGTGATCCGGACCCCGCGTGATAACGGAAGCAGGAAAACCTAACTCTTTGATCAAATAGTGCTTGAGGGAAGCGATGTCTCGGTTTCGATTGGCATCGTTTCTCCGCGCAGTGCGTGGTGCGGTAATCACGACGGGCGGAGCATGGCCGTTTCCGACAAACTGCTTTAGAACCTCAAGGGCTTTGCAGCTGTCATCATCCAGTTTACCGCCTTTGTCAAACCCCATGGGGGGTAAAAATGGCACGGTCTTCAGTTCCAATTCCAAGGGACCACCTAGCTTCTTCTCCAACACCACCTTCATCCAGCGCTGCTCCTCATCGGAAACAGGAAAATCCCGCGCAACAGTCATAATCACGGTGGTCCGCACCTCTTGATTGGAAAAGCGGAGGCCGCACTGTTTAATTGGATAAGGCAAGAGAAAGGGCTGCACCTCTTTGCACCCTTCCTTGATTCGGTCGACAGCCTTTTCCCGCAGGGTAGCCAAGGTTTCCGGTCGTAGGACGGGGACCGTAATAGCAGTCAGTGGAGGACCAGCAACAGGTAATTGGGGTTCGACGCCCCCTGTCTTGACTTTCACCTGTTCCAGGTTGAGTTGAACCGGTCTTTTCATTGCAGTTTTCAGATCGTTTTCGATCCGCTTCGCAGTTGAAATGTTAAAGTAACTGACTGTGTTGACTGACGCCGACACGGTAAGCCCGTCGCTCCCCTGCTGAAAGGAAAAACCGGTCACCCGAGAATGATCTTTTTTATCCAGGTGACTTTTCAGTGCCTGTCCAATGCGGTTGCGAAGGTTTACTTTTCTGATTTCCGTAACCAGCGTATAGACCAGCGGAATGGATATCAATACCAATACACCCGCCAGAATCTGGACGCGTCTTCGCACCGGATACCGTGCTTCTTCCACCATGCTTGGCCGAAACCTGAAAATGTGAAAGACGATGACCGAACTTATGATGATGGCTACCAGGTTGGTAAAGAACAGGAAAAACCCGCCCAGGGCAATGCCAGTTTGGCCAGTGCCGATCCCGTAGCCGACCACGCTAAGCGGCGGAATGACCGCCGTGGCGACAGCGACTCCGGTGGTGACAAACAGGTAATTCACCCTGGTGCATAGGGCATAAGCACCCGCTGCACCGGCGAAGGCCGCAATCAGGAGATCGTAGATGTTGGGGCTGGTCCGAGAAATGATCTCTTGGGTCGGTTCCTTGAGAGGCGATATCACTGTGAAGAATGCGGCAACCAGCACCGATAGGAGAATGCTAACGGCAATGATCTTCAGGACCTTCCTGGCTAGACGTAGATCTCCCATGCTAAACGAGAGGCCTGCCGTGAAAATCGGTCCCATCAGGGGCGAAATAAGCATGGCGCCGATTACCACAGCCACACTGTTTACGAGCAGTCCCAATAACGCCACTAGGCAGGAGAAGGTAATCATCAGCAGGTAACCGCCCGACAGGTCGGCACGCCCGGAGAGTTCTTTGATGACGCCGTTATGGTCAACGCGCGAAACTGCAGTTTCGACCGATGCCACAATATTATGGAAAAGCAGTTTCAGATATGCGCTCAAAACCAATACCTCATTGTTGAAGCACTTATATTGAGGCTACCCCATTCGGACTGCCGGGATTAAATCGCCTGGCCAGTTTCCCAAGGGTGAGCCCCTGCACAAGGATGGAGAAAACCACCACGGTGTAGGTCATGGCCAGGAGGGCATCGCGCCCCGGCCATGGTGGGAGGGACAGCGCCAAAGCTACCGAAATGCCTCCTCGCAGTCCGCCCCAGGTAAGGAGGCTGACCACGCCGGGACTGAAACTGCGAAAGGGGCGCAAGATGCTCACGGACGCGGACGCACTGGCCCAACGGGCCAAGAGGGCAATGCCGACCGCAGCAACCCCGGCCGCCAGATACCCCCAGGAGAACTCCATGACCTGGACCTCCAGACCAAGCAGCATGAACAGGATGGCGTTCAGGATCTCGTCGATCAGTTCCCAGAAGGAGTCCAGATGCTCCCGTGTGGTATTCGACATGGCGAATTCACGGCCGTGGTTGCCGACCAAAAGGCCCGACGCCACCATGGCAAGCGGCCCGGAGGTCTTGAGCCTGTCCGCCAGAGCATACCCCCCCATAACCAACGCGAGGGTGATGATCACCTCAAGCTTATAATCATCCACACGTTTGAGCATCTGGAAGGCCAGGAATCCGATCGCCAACCCGAAAACCACGCCACCGGCCGCCTCCTGCAGAAAAAGCAGCATGACCCGTCCCGCTGTAACCTCACCCCCTCCGGCAGACAACTCCAGGATGACCATGAAGACCACGACACCGATGCCGTCGTTGAAGAGAGACTCACCTGCGATAACGGTTTCGAGGGTCTTCGGAACGCCAGAGGTTTTCAGAATGGCGATAACCGCCACCGGGTCGGTCGGTGAGATCAGGGCGCCGAAGAGCAAGCAATGGATGAAGCTCACCGGCATGCCGAGTGCCCCAAGCAAAAGCCAGGTCAGCCCTCCGACGATGAAGGTCGAGACGACCACCCCAAGGGTGGAGAGGAGGAGAATGACCCATTTCTGCCGGGCGAGGTCACCTATCCTGAGTTGCAGCGCTCCAGCGAAGAGAAGGAAGGCGAGCATTCCGTGCAGCAGGGTTTTGTTGAAATCTATGTGCGATACGATTTGGTCCGCGTGCTGTTGGGGTGCGTTGACACCAAATGCACCCATGCCGGCGATGCCGAGCGATACCACCAGGGACACCCCCATCACACCGATGGTAGTTGGCAGTTTCAGAGTGCGGTAGTTGATGTAGCTGAATAGCGCCGTAAGCACCATCAGGATAGTTGTAATGTCAAATATGCCCATGCCGCACCTTTTCTGCAGGTCGTAGGGGCGTCACCTCGAAGGCCCCCCCCCTCGCGGTGCGGATACACTTCCGCGCGTTCATTGGGGAAGGCTCCACTTCCAGTTGCGGATCTCCGGAAGGTCCTGGCCGTGCTTGTCGATGTACTGCTTGTGCTCGATCAGCTTGTCCTTGAGCTGCTGCTTCAGGTAGATCCCCTTTTCGCCGGTCTGCGGCAGCCGGTCGATGGTGTCCATGACGAGGTGGAAACGGTCCAGGTCATTCAGCACCGTCATGTCAAAGGGTGTGGTGATGGTTCCCTCTTCCTTGTAGCCGCGAACGTGGATGTTGTCGTGGTTGGTGCGGCGGTAGGTCAGGCGGTGGATCAACCACGGATAGGCATGGAAGGCAAAGATGACCGGCTTGTCCCTGGTGAACAGTTCGTCAAAATCCATGTCGCTCAATCCATGTGGGTGCTCACTTTGCGGCTGAAGCTTCATGAGGTCGACGACGTTGACCACCCGTATTTTCAACTCAGGCAAATGCTCGCGCATGATGGATACGGCGGCGAGGGTCTCCAAGGTGGGCACGTCGCCACAGCAGGCCATGACCACGTCGGGGGCTACGGCCTGGTCGTTGCTGGCCCACTGCCAAATGCCAGCCCCCTCTGTGCAGTGCTTGACCGCCGCGTCCATCGACAGCCACTGTGGTGCCGGGTGCTTGCCCGCGATCACGACGTTGACGTAATGCCGACTGCGCAGGCAGTGATCCATCACAGACAGCAGGCAGTTGGCGTCAGGCGGCAGATACACGCGCACAATCTCGGCCTTTTTATTGACGACTACGTCAATGAAACCGGGGTCCTGGTGTGTGAAGCCGTTGTGATCCTGCCTCCAGACGTGGGACGCCAAAAGGTAGTTGAGCGAGGCGATCTTGCGCCTCCATGGGAGCTGTGCTGTGACCTTCAACCATTTAGCGTGCTGGTTGAACATCGAATCGACTATGTGAATGAATGCCTCGTAGCAGTTGAAAAGCCCGTGCCGCCCAGTGAGGAGATAGCCCTCCAGCCAGCCTTGGCACTGGTGCTCGCTGAGCATTTCCATCACTCGTCCAGTGGGAGCTAGGAATTCGTCGTTCGGCACGGTGGCGGCGTCCCATTGGCGCTTGGTCACCTCAAAAAGGGCCTCCAGGCCGTTGGAGATCGTCTCGTCAGGGCCAAAGACCCTGAAATTCCGCTGCTCGTCATTGAGCTTAGCCACGTCGCGCAGAAAAGGCCCGAGTTGGTGGGTGTCGCCGATGCCGCTCACCCCCGGCCTGGGAACGTCGACCGCGTAGTCGCGAAAATCAGGCATGCGCAGGTCGCGCAGCAGTCCGCCTCCGTTGGCATGAGGGTTGGCGCCCATGCGCCGTTCTCCCTTTGGCGCCAGTTCGGCTAGTTCCGGCTTAAGGCGGCCCTCCTCATCGAAGAGTTCCTCCGGCCGGTAGCTCTTGAGCCAGTTCTCCAGGAGCTTTAGGTGCTCGGGATGGGTGGCCGGGTCGGAGATCGGAACCTGGTGCGCCCGGAAGGTGCCTTCGATCTGCTGCCCATCAACCACCTCTGGCCCCGTCCACCCCTTGGGCGACCTGAGGACGATCATGGGCCAGCGCGGCCGCGTGGTGTCGCTGTTGTTGCGCGCATTGCTCTGGATGCGCCGGATCTCCTCGACGGTCTTGTCCAGGGTCTCGGCCATGAGCTGGTGCATCAGCATCGGATCGTCGCCCTCGACAAAATACGGCGTCCAGCCATAGCCGCGGAGCAACTGTTCCAATTCCTCGGGTTCGATGCGCGCCAGAATGGTCGGGTTGCTGATCTTGTAGCCGTTGAGATGCAGGATCGGCAGCACCGCGCCGTCGCAGACCGGATCGAGGAACTTGTTGGAATGCCAGGCGGTGGCCAACGGTCCCGTCTCGGCCTCGCCGTCGCCGATGACGCAGGCGACTACGAGATCGGGGTTGTCGAACACCGCCCCGAAAGAATGGCTGAGCGAATAGCCCAACTCGCCCCCCTCGTGGATCGAGCCCGGGCACTCCGGCGACGCGTGGCTGGGTATTCCCCCGGGAAAGGAAAACTGGATAAAGAGCTTGCGAAGCCCGTCCTCGTCCTGGCTGATGTCGGGATAAATCTCACTGTAGGTGCCCTCTAAATAGGTGTTGCCCACGACGGCCGGCCCACCGTGCCCGGGTCCGGAAACGTAGATCATGTCGAGGTCGTATTTGTTGATGACCCGGTTCAGGTGCAGGTAAATGAAATTCTGCCCGGGAGTCGTGCCCCAGTGCCCCAGCAACATGTGTTTCACATCCGCGAGGGTCAGCGGCCGCTTCAGCAGCGGATTGTCGTAAAGATAGATCTGGCCGACCGACAGATAGTTGGCGGCGCGCCAGTAGGCGTCCATCTTAAGGAGAAATTCCGGTGCAAGAGGGTTTTTTTTCATGGCTCGATTCTCCTTTCAATTTCCTAACTCAGCTACCAGTTCACAGTTTCATCTTCCGCAGCCTCAGGGCGTTGCTGATGACCGAGACCGAACTGAGACTCATCGCGGCGCCGGCAATGATCGGGCTGAGGAGCAAGCCGAAAAACGGGTACAGCACCCCTGCCGCCACGGGAATACCCAAGGCATTGTAGAGAAAGGCGAAGAACAAATTCTGTCGAATGTTTCGCATGGTGGCGCGACTTAGGTGGATGGCCTTGGCAATGCCACGCAGGTCGCCTTGTACGAGGGTGACTTCCGCGCTTTGCATGGCAACGTCGGTGCCGGTGCCCATGGCAATGCCGACTTCAGCCTCGCTTAAGGCTGGTGCGTCATTGATGCCGTCGCCGGCCATCGCTACATGCTTACCTGCCGCTCGCAGCTTTTTGACATAGGCGATCTTCCCGGCCGGTTCGATCTCCGCTTCCACCGCATCGATGCCGAGTTGCTTGGACACAGCGGCTGCGGTCAGGCGATTGTCCCCGGTGAGCATGACGATCTCCAACCCGAGAGCGTGGAGTTCACGGATGGCTTCGGCGGTGGTGGATTTGATTGGGTCGGCGACGGCAAGGATTCCCGCCGGCTTGCCGTCAATGGCGACAAACACCGCGGTCTTCCCCTCTTCCTGAAGCTTCACGGCCGAAGCCTCGAGCGGTTCCAGACCGGAAATCTTTTCGTTACGCAGGAAATCCGGTTTGCCGATCAGCACCAAATGGCCGGCGACGCTGCCGAGAACGCCGCCCGCCGTCACCGAACGGAAGTCTTTCACGACCTCAAAAGTGATACCTTGCACCTTCGCCCCCTTCACAATTGCTGCGGCGAGCGGATGTTCGCTGACCTGCTCGAGGGAGGCGGCGAGACCCAGAAACTCCTTTTCATCCATACCCACTACGGGCAGGATATCCATGAGCTTGGGTCTCCCCTCGGTGAGAGTGCCCGTCTTGTCCACGACGAGCGTAGTGACTTTCTCCAACCGTTCCAGCGACTCGGCATTTTTCACCAGGATCCCTTCCTGCGCGCCGCGTCCGACCCCGACCATGATGGACATTGGCGTAGCCAGGCCAAGTGCGCAGGGACAGGCGATGATGAGGACCGCCACGGCATTGACGATGGCGTGGGCGAGTTTTGGCTCCGGCCCAAGGAATATCCAGAGGGCGAAGGTGAGCATGGAGACGGCCAGCACCACCGGCACGAAGATGCCCGCGACCTTGTCGGCGAGACCCTGTATCGGTGCGCGGCTGCGCTGGGCTTCGGAGACCATGTTCACGATCTGTCCGAGTAGTGTATCGCTGCCGACCCGCTCGGCGCGCATGACGAAACTGCCGGAGCCATTTACCGTGCCACCTGTCACCTTGTCGCCGACGCTCTTCTCCACCGGGAGCGGTTCGCCGGTGACCATCGACTCTTCCACGCTGGAATGACCTTCGACCACCTCGCCATCAACGGGAACCTTGTCACCCGGGACCACACGCAGCCAGTCGCCTACCTTTACCTGGTCAAGCGGAACCTCATGATCGCCCCCTGCGGCAACTTGCCGGGCTGTGGGTGGTGCCAGGTTTAACAGTGCCTTAATGGCGCTGCCCGTGCGGCTTCGGGCTCGGAGTTCGAGTACCTGGCCGAGGAGTACCAGCACGGTGACCATCGCGGCGGCCTCAAAGTAAATGGCCACTTTGCCCCCGTGCTGCATGGTGACAGGAAACAGCCCGGGCATGGCCATTGCCACAGCGCTAAATACGAATGCCGCGCCGACGCCGATGGCAATCAGCGTGAACATGTTCAAGTGACGCGTGACTACCGAGTGCCAGCCACGCGTGAAGAACGGCCAGCCAGCCCACAGGACAACCGGTGTGCTGAGCGAGAATTGCACCCAACGTGAGAGGTCGCTATCCGCCCAGGGCTGCCTGGCCAGTGCAGGGATCAGGTGCGTCATCGCCAGGATAAACACCGGCAAGGCCAGTGCGCCACCGATCCAGAAGCGCCTCGTCATGTCGCGCAGTTCGGTGTTTTCCCCCTCATCCGCGCCGGCAGTCACCGTCTTTGGTTCCAATGCCATGCCGCACTTAGGGCAAGCGCCAGGATGATCCTGCTGCACTTCGGGATGCATCGGACAGGTGTAAATAGGTTTGGGGACAAAAGGTCGTGCTTTCGTCGAAGCATGAATAGCGGACTCAGGCGTCGGGGCTGAGCTAGCGGCCCCCGGCGCCGACTGGAGCTTCCGACGGCAGACGTCGCTGCAAAAGTAGAAATGCTGTCCGTCACGCTCGGCATGCAGCGCGGATGACTCGTCCACCGTCATGCCGCAGATGGGGTCACGGGCCATATTGGTTCCTTTCGATTGCTCTAACGGTTTCATAGCTGAAATCCTGACAATCGTGAGCATTCATGACGAGGCCTGAACCATAGGCGTCCAATGGCTGGTCAATCAGCGTGATACCGCCTCCCTCACGATTTCAAGATTATTTCTTGGACACCTTAATAATCGTGACAACCAGTAGTACTACCACCAACGCTCCGATCACCGTCCATAGCCACGCCCCACCGGCCATCCAGCCACCCATCGATCCACTCATCCATCCGTCTGTATGGTTCATCATAAATAGTCCTTTCTCTTTTTTGCCTCAACGAGAATGCTTCTTGAATTCCGGTTCATTGGCCCAGTATCCTTGGCGATTGTAATGTCGATGTAATCTGTCCTCGTAATCCCGGGTGAGCAGAGATTCCACCGTGTATTCCGGTGACTGCTTGATGTCCTCGCGGGAAAGATTAACTAAGACTTTGCGATCGTTCCAACTGACACGCTCGATCCATTGTGGTGAAACCAGAACTTTTTTCCCCTGCCACCAGTTCCTCGTATTGATGATCAAATAGCGAATTGACCAGGTCTCGTCATCGAGGATAAAGTCCTCGACGTGGCCGATCTCGCCGTCTGCGGCGTGGATGAGATAGCCACTCACCTCATACGTGCTGCGCAAATGGGGATCCCACGCTTTCTCAGCCGGGGTGGATTCTTTCCATTTTTCAGGGTCGCGCACAAGATAGGGATAAGCTCCCCACCCGTATGGGCCACCCCAATACAACGGCCATCCGTAATACATGTAGTAGTCCTCCTCGAATTGGCGCGAGACAGGCTTGTCACTGTCCAGAGATGGACTGCCCTCAATCTGTTTTTTTGTCAAATTGATGGTGATGCTTTCGTTTTCTTTCATCACTTCGACCAGCGCATACGGGGAGATCAACACCTGCCTGTCCATGAGCCAGTCTCCCGTCTCGGCAACCAGATAGCGAATCGTCCAGTGCTGGTCATCGAAGTAGAATTCTTTGACTTCCCCTATTTCCCCGTCGAGACTATTCAGTTTGTAACCCGTTAGTGTTCTGGCTTTGCTTAGCATAATTGCCTCCTTTGTCTTTAAGTACCTCGCTCAGACGATGTTTGCACTGAGGTACCCGGCTAATGCCCCATTTCTTCAGGTGCTCCTCCGGTATGGCAATCGGTGCAGGAATAATCGCGCCAGGCGCCGCCGACATTTTCCGGATGCCGGAACTCCAAGCTTTCACCGACCCGGGCGACCTCCAACCCTTTTCCCGGAATACCTTGGATAACGATGTCGTGACACAAGGTACAGTCACGGCGGATTACTTCCCCCTTGTCGCTCGTGTGGCTGCCATTGTGGCAACGGAAGCAGCCACTAGAATAGAGATGGCCTATATTGTCCGGATAGGCTTGCCATCTTACCTTCATAATTGGAAAAATGTTTTGCGCGAACTCTTCCTGTACTCCCACCACTGCTTTTTCTATCAGCACGCGCTGGCGGTCAAACAAGTCCGGGTATTTGAGCTGGTAGAACGAGGTAATCCCGGCGCGAATCCCTCCCTGTGCGGCGGCGACCGACGGGTACTGAATGGTGCAGAACTGGACAGCAAGTCTTTTGATCTCAGGAAGCCCCGCAGGAATCCGCCCCGCAGCCATGGCGCCGTTGATGAACTGCTCTGGAGACAGGTAGAGATGCGACGGCCGGTTGTGGCAATCGATGCAGTCCATGGTCCGCACCTCCCTCCTTGGAGGCATGCCATCCTTAGGCAACGTGCCTTTATCTCGAAAAACCTTCACCTCACCGCTGTCAAGGTTGGTGTAGCGCACCCATGGAATTTGCTGGAGACCGGGATCGACTGCGATGTAATCGACACGTACACGAGTGTTGACGTGCCAGTGAATCCCCTCGATCAATCCAAGCGAAGCTTGGGACGGACCTATTTTCATGTTAAGACCAATGCGCCAAGGGGTGTTGTCCCGGTCGGGGCGGTAGTGGGTCCGCAACTGCAGTTTGTGCCCGTAGAATTTCTGCGACCAGTGACATTGTTCGCAAACGGCCCGGGCCGGACGAAGGTTTTTGATCGGTGTCGGGATCGGCCGGGGATAGATGTCGGCGACGGTAGCATAGAGTTGGTAGAGCCCGGAGAGCTTGGAGCGGACATACCAATCAGCTCCCGGTCCGACATGGCAAGCCGCGCAGGCCACCTGTGCGTGTGGCGAGTGTTGGTGTGCCGTGTATTCAGGTTCCATGACTGCATGGCAAAGTGTGCCGCAGAATCTGGTTGACTCTGTGTATTGAAACGCCTCATAGCTGCCGACTGCAGAGAAGAGGACGAATATGGCGCTACCAACCACGAAAATGAAGAAGGCATTCCGCTGGTGCGGATTCTCCAGGTCTAACTTCGGCCAACCGGCTGCGGGGCGGATCCCTGCCCGACGTTCCCTGCGTAGTTTAAGGAGCACTCCGGCCAATATAAACAGGAGCCCAACGATCATGACCGATGGCAGCAGTATATAGGTGACGAGTCCGAGGTAAACAGCCTGCTCTCTCAGGATTGAGGTGACAATAAAGAGAAACACAATCATGAACAGCGCGGTGATCGCGATGATTGAACCGACAAGGGAAAGCCAGTTTTTCACTGAGGGGGGAAGCTGAAGCTTCATTGGCAGTCTCCTTTCCAATTATGCTGGCCCAAGATGTTACCGATCAACCGACCACCGATCATTTTTAAGGAGCTGAGGCTCGCCTGTTCCCGGCCTGGATGTTTTCACTTTCATACCCGGATATCCCCATCATGAAACGTAGCAAACCATAACTGAGCCAGCTCGTGAAGCGCGAGTAAACGGGTTGCTGGTTCCAGTCGTCTCTCAAGACCCGTCGGGCATTGGTCTCAATGGTCTGTCTCAGGCTTTGCGTCAGGGTAGCCACGAATTCTGCATCGGCAACGACGACATTTGCTTCCCGTGACAGTAGCAGGCTGAACGGATCGATATTCGAAGATCCCACCGTCGCCCAGTGCCCGTCGATCACCGCGACTTTAGCGTGCAGCAAGCTTTCGCTGTATTCGTAAATCTCGATTCCCGCATCGAGAAGATTGCCGTAGAGGGCCCGCGTGGCGTGATGCTGGAGAAAATATTCCACCCTCCCCTGCAGGAGCAAAACCACCCGTACGCCACGCCCGGCCGCCCCGATGAGCGCGTGACGAAAATTAAGCCCGGGCAAAAAGTACGCGTGGGCCAGGATAACCTCGTATTGCGCCTGTTCGATAGCCTGCAAATATGCCTTTTCAATATCACGTCGATGGCGGAGATTGTCCCGTACCAGGAATGCCGCACTCATCTGTCCACCGGCAAATATTGAAACAGGCGGTGGCCCACCGTGGGTCGTCCCTTTATGGAAACGACTCCAAGCAACCATCGACCAAAGGCGCCTGACGGAAATGCGGATCACCTCCACCAGCGGCCCTTCCACAGCTACGGCATAGTCGAAGCGAGGTGGCAAGTCACCCGTCCTTTCACAGTCATCAATAATGTTGATCCCCCCGACAAAAGCGATCTCCCGATCCACGACCACGATTTTTCGGTGTAGCCTACGTAAGCGTACACGCTTGAACGTCCAAGGGGATATCTTGGGCCTAAATACCAGGGTTTTCACCCCAGCGTCCCGCAAGTAGTCCAGCATGCTCTGCGGCAGGTCCTTGGACCCGTAGCCGTCGATCAGCAGATAGACATTTACGCCACGTAGGGACGCCCTCCTCAGCGCATCCGCAACGCGGCGTCCAGTGGCATCATTATGGTAGATATACGTTTCGAGATAAATCTCATGCGTTGCCCGGTCGAACGCCGATTCGATAGCGGGGAAATAGGCTTCTCCGTTCTGTAACAGAGTGACCTTATTGCCCGGAATCAAGAGGGGCTCGTTCACGGGAAAGACCGTTTGACGCAATTTTTGGCGAAGCCGTTTACCTTTGGGCATAGCAATTACCTGGTGCTCCTTTCGTCCAGAGCCATGTCCCTCCGCCCATATAGCCATCTATAATGGTTCACCGTAAATGGTTCACCGTAAAAGTCTTTTCTCATGGTTGCGTCAGCGAGAAGGTTCCTTGGTAACCTGTTCATCAGCCCAATATCCTTGCCGATTGTAATGTCGATGCAGTCTGTCCTCGTAATCACGGCTCAGTAGAGACTCGTCCGTGTATTCTGGTGACTGTTTAATAGTATCGCGAGACAGGTTGACAAAGACTTTCGATTCGCTCCAGCTAACCCGTTCGATCCATTTCGGTGAAACCAGGACTTTTTTCCCTGACCAGAAGTTTCGTGCATCGATTATCAGATAACGAATCGCCCAGGTTTCGTCATCGATAATAAACTCCTCGACATGGCCAATTTCTCCGTCAGCGGCCTGGATACGATAGCCATCGACTTCGTCGGTGCTACGCAAATGGCAATCCTTTTCTTTCTCGATCCGTATGGAATCTCTAACTTTTCCAGGGTCACATACAAGGTAGGGATAGCCCCAATACATCGGCCATTTATAATAACCGTAATAGGTCTCCTCGAACCGACGCGAAATTGGCTTATCACTGTTCAAAGAAGGACTGTCCTCGATCTGTTTTTTTGTCAAATTGACAGTTATGTTTTGCTTTTCGTTATTCACCTCGACCAGGGCATGAGGGGAGATTAATACCTGCCTTCCAGTTAGCCAGTTCCCCGTATCGGCAACCAGATAGCGAATCGTCCAGTGTTTGTCGTCAAAGTAAAATTCTTTAACCGCTCCCATTACCCCGTCTATGCTGTCCAATTTGTAACCGATCATTTGTTTGGTTTTGGTTAACATGGTGAATCTCCTTAGGTCCTTTACGGCTGGGACTGGGGGAACAGGAATCCCCAGAACTGAGCTGGAGTAAACGGCCGCACCTCTTAGGACACTACCCGGACGATGATGGGAGCCTAAGCCTCGTAAAAAGTGCATGAACATTTTCACTGACCGGTGCTCGTAAGTTGAAAATCTCAGATCCGGCAACCAGTATCTGAGCTCCTGCATTTGCCACCGCAACGGCGTTGGACAGGTGTATGCCACCGTCCACCCCTATTTTGACGTGTTTGAGGTTGTTTTGTACCAGCAGCCTGTGCAGGCGTGCTATCTTGTCCAGACTCCCCTGGATAAACTCCTGGCCACCGAATCCCGGTTCAACTGACATTATCAGGACAAGATCCACCTCTGCCATAATCTCTTCCAACATGATCAGTGGGGTCACCGGGTTAAGGGCAAGTCCGGCCCTAACGCCGAGAGAACGGATGCTTCGGATCGTCTGGAAGGGATGCGAACAGGCTTCAATATGGACAATTATGCCATCGACCCCGGCTTGCACGAAGTCTGCGACATACCGGTCCGGATCGGCGATCATCAGATGGGCATAAATCTGTGCTGCATATTTCTTCCTGAGAACCTGCAGTGCTATCACGGCACCCGACCCCAGGCTCAGGTTCGGAACAAACAGGCCATCCATGACATCCACGTGGATACGCGTGATGCCCGCTTTCAGCGCCTCTTCGACCTGTTCCCCCAGTCGGGTGAAATCGGCGGAAAGGATTGAGGCCGCAAATTGTACCTGTTCTAGCGCTGCCATAGTATGTGAGTATCCTCGTGAGGAATGGCCACTCCCGGGTAACGCGGGCGCGATGCGCGCCGTGAAATCACCGGAAGGGCGTGTCGCCGGTACCCGGGCTTTATAGACAAAACCATGTTCCGTACCTTCCTTCTGCCGGTCACGAATCATCTCCAAACAGACCGGATTCACACCATCGGACGCCTCTGCAGATAGCTCGACCTGCACCGCATCAGGACCGACGCCGTACCCACCATTGGACTCACCTTCATGGTACGGTCTCCTCTTACCCTACCGGTCTAAATACCTCTGGGAAACCGAACGAACAATATCAGTTTCCGATATAGAGACCACCGGAAGGAGCCAGATTGTTAACGTTACCATCCGTCTCCGCAACACTGCCGCCAAGCGGATGACAATTCTCTCTATGTAGACTGCTCACTTCCCTCCCCCCTGAGACATCTGTACCGTCGGATCAGGGCATTGGTCGAACTGTCGTGGTTGAGTTGCGGCTCATCCGCATTTTCCAGCTCGGGAATGATCCGCTCCGCCAGCACCTTACCCAGTTCGACGCCCCATTGGTCGAAGGGGTCGATCTGCCAAACCGCCCCTTGGGTGAATACACTATGCTCGTAGAGCGCAACCAGTTTCCCGAGCGTCTCCGGCGTCAACCGCTCGGAGAGGATGGTGTTTGTCGGGCGGTTCCCTGCGCAGGCCCGGTGCGGCACCAGCCATTCAGGCGTCCCCTGGGCCCGGACCTCTTCCTCGGTTCTGCCGAAGGCCAATGCTTCAGTCTGGGCGAAGAGGTTTGACATCAGCAGGTCATGGTGGCCTTCGAGCGGGTTCAGCGTCTGGCAAAAGCCTATAAAGTCGCAAGGGATGAGCTTGGTCCCCTGGTGGATAAGTTGGTAGAAGGAATGCTGGCCGTTGGTACCCGGCTCGCCCCAGAAGATGGGTCCCGTCTGATAATCCACCTGGGCGCCGTCAAGCGATACGTGCTTGCCGTTACTTTCCATGGTCAACTGCTGCAGGTAGGCCGGGAAGCGTTTGAGATACTGGTCATAGGGCAGGACCGCGACGGTTTGGGCGCCGAAGAAGTTATTGTACCAGATGGTGAGCAGTCCCATCAGTACCGGCAGATTGCTGTCGAAGGGCGCCGTGCGGAAGTGGTCGTCCATCGCGTGAAAGCCGGCAAGCATGGAACTGAAGTTCTCGGGGCCGATGGTGATCATGGTCGAAAGTCCGATGGCCGAGTCCATTGAATAGCGTCCGCCGACCCAGTCCCAGAATCCGAACATGTTCGCGGTGTCTATGCCGAACTTCGCCACTTCCTCGGCATTGGTCGATACGGCGACGAAGTGCCGGGCGACAGAAGCCTCGTCATGAAGGGTCCGGAGCGCCCATTTGCGGGCGGTACGCGCATTGGTCATGGTCTCCAAAGTGGTGAAAGTCTTCGAGGAAATGATGAAGAGGGTCTCCGCAGGGTCAAGGTCCCGTGTCGCCTCGGCGAAATCAGTGCCGTCCGCATTAGAGACGAATCGAAAGGTCATGTCACGCAAGCTGTAATGGCGCAGCGCTTCGTAAGCCATCACCGGGCCAAGATCTGAACCGCCGATGCCGATGTTGACGACGGTGCGGATGCGCTTGCCGGTTTGCCCCAGCCATGCACCGCTGCGGACACGATCGGCGAAGTCAGACATCCGGTCGAGGACCAGGTGGACCCCGGGCACCACGTTTTCGCCGTCAATGGTAATCTCCTGCTCCCGCGGCGCACGCAATGCCACATGGAGTACGGCCCGATTCTCCGTGGCATTGATCTTCTCGCCGGCAAACATGGCGTCGATCCGTTGGCGCAAACCGCAGGTTTCAGCCAGGCCCAAAAGCAGCCGTATGGTTTCATCGGTGATGTGGTTTTTCGAGTAGTCGAGATAGAGTCCGGCAGCCTTAATTGTGTAACGCTCACCGCGCTGCTGATCGTCGGCAAAGAGCTGCCGCATATGGACGTCTTTTATCTTCTGGAAGTGATGCTCCAGCGCCTGCCAGGCAGTGCTCTGGGTAAGCGGCGTTATGCTTTTGGAAATGGACATGGTTCATGCTCTCCCCTTTTGCTATTTTCAGCGACTCACGTCCTGGCGGTGGCGCTATGCATTGGAGTTTCATTTAGGATCCCTCCGTAATTTCGCCAATGGCTCCTCATGCTTAGACGCCCGCACCGAACATAGTTAATATCAAGTAGTACCCTCTCTTTCCACGATTGCCACTTTTGCGAGGCGGCGTTTGAACCGTTCATCCCCCTTGAAATGTGCATTTAGAAAAATCTGGACCAGATCCCAGGACAGGGCAAATCCGGTTACCTGTCCACCCAGGCACATAACGTTCATGTCATCGTCCTCTACCCCCTGATGGGCGGAGAAGGAATCAGTGATCAACGCCGCCCGCACGCCGGGCACCTTGTTGGCCGCAACGCAGGCCCCAACTCCGCTGCCGCAAATAGCCAGGCCCCGGTCGATTTCACCGTTCGCGACGGCCTTGGCCAGTGGCACCACAAAATCCGGGTAATCATCTCCAGTGATCAGTTGATGGGCGCCGAAGTCCACCACCTCAAATCCCGAGGTCTTGAGATCATCTGCTAGCTTTGTTTTCAGATCAAACCCACCATGGTCTGCTGCGATTCCTATGCGCATCCTGTTTCCTCTTCCTGTTGTCACAACCAGCCCTCCCATCAGCAGGCCGAAATGGACGAGGGATTATCCCGCGATGTCGCTACGTATTCCTTCATGGACGTCAGCTTGTGTCGCGCCAGCCGCCGCCCCATGTCGCTTCCCATGCGCCCCAATCCGACCATTCCAATTATCATTCCCATAGTCTCCTTTTACTTGCTCTCTCCTTCTGCAAGCGGGGTTCAACTGAGCGCTGCCTGGCGCTTTTGCTCCAGTGCCAGCATCAGGCTATCGAATGGTTGGATGAATTTTTCCACCCCCTCATCCTCAAGCTGCTGGGTCATGGCGGCGAGGTCTATGCCGAGTTCCGCGAGTCGGTCCAAAACACGCAGAGCCTCCTGCCCGCCCTGATCCAGGAGAGGCGCAGGGTTTCCGTGGTCCCGGTAGGCGACCAGGGTCTCCAGCGGAGTGGTATTCACCGTCTCCGGTCCAATCAGCGCCTCGAGGTATTTCACATCGCTGAAATCTGGGTTCTTTGTGCCGGTGCTGGCCCAGAGAAGCCGCTGCGGGAGGGCTCCTCTGGCGGCGAGACCAAGATAGCGGTCACCCGCCAAGATCTCCCGGTACACTTCGCGGGCAACCTTGGCACAGGCGATGGCGCTTTCCCCCCGAAGCTGCGCCGTATCCTGCGCGGGCCTCTCTCCTGCCCCTTTACTAAGCTTTTCGAGCAACGGATCAATCAATACGTCGATACGGCTCAAAAAGAAACTCGCCACCGAAGCCACCCGCTCCAGGGGAAGCCCCCGTGCGACTCGCTCGGCAAGGCCATCGAGATAGGCCTCGGCAACTGCCCGGTAGCGCGGGATTCCGAACAAAAGTGTAACGTTTACGTTGATCCCCTCGCCTATAAGTTCTCGGATTGCGGAGAGCCCCTCCCAGGTGCCGGGGACCTTGATGAGCAGATTGGGACGGTCCACTCGCTTCCAAAGATGTCTCGCCTCGATGAGGGTTCCGGCACTGTCGTGGGCAAGGTGGGGAGACACCTCGAGACTCACGTATCCATCCCCGCCCTCCAACTTGTCATACACTGGACGCAGCAGATCTGCTGTTACCTGGATGTCCTCCACAACCAACTCTTCGTAGATTCCCGGAACCTTCAACCCTTTGCGGGCGAGCAGCTTGATGGCGTCGTCATAGTCAGAGCTATGAGCGATAGCCTTCTCGAAAATGGCCGGGTTGGAGGTAACACCGCTCACCCCATCCTTCTGGATCAACGACAATAGTTCACCCGAGACCAGCATGCCGCGGCTCAAAAAATCGAGCCAGATACTTTGTCCCAAAGCCTCAAGCTTTAGTAGCGGATTCTCTTTCATGATCATTTTTCCTTTTGTTCAAGCATGGCACCTGCGCTGAAAAGGAGTAAGCCACCGACAAATTATTTAGAGGTACTTCCAGTGAATATTGAGTCTGACTGCTGACCAGAATAAGCGTTTCCTCTGAACTTAGTAAATATCGGCTTTATTTCGTCGAGAGCAGCTTAAAGGCCATCATTCCTCCGGTTCATCCAGTTCAGCCTGAGTCGAATCAACTCTGCGACCCCGCTGATCGTTTATCCTTCCAGTGGTGCTTTCGATCAATCTGAACAACTTGTCTGCCGCGCCCTTGACGGCCTGCTCCTGGGTTGAGGCCTGATGAGTGGCCGCAACGGGCTGACGGCCTTCGAGCCGGGCTTCCATAACGCAGCGCTGCCCGTCTTTGCCCCCTTTTTTGTCGCTGTTCTCATCGCTCAGGTGGACCTCTACCCGAGTAATATGATCGCTGAACCGGCTCAGGGCCTGTTCGGCCTCGCCTCTTACATAGACTGCAAGAGCTTCGCTTCCTTCGATGTTATGGTCAGTATTGATTTGGATCTGCATTGTGTTCTCCTCTGTATATTCCATTGACTGCTTCGGCGAAAAGGTTTGTAGCTGGCCCGGGTCGGTTAGTTATCTGGCATTTCCCATTCCCCACGACTTCAGCCTTTGTTGACATACACTAATCCTACCAGATACTTATTATTAATTGCAATCCCATGACCGTTGTCATTACCAAGATCACGGCCTGCTGGTTCTACCTCTGGTAAACTCCGGTGAGAAACCCGAAGTCTGCAATTCATGAATCCCTCTAAAATGGTCGCATACAATGGATTGAGCAACTACCATGCCGGGAGAAATTTGCAGGAGTTGAGACCCTAAAGTGCTAATTGTACGAGGTATAATTGAAAGAGATTTTCTCGGGTGGCTAAAGATACCGCCACGCTGTCTGTCACATGTGACGCAAACGCCAAATATGATGGCATACAAACGATTCTGCTTTAGACTCAGCGTTGGCTTGCAGTATCATTGTCATCCGTATACCCTCAGATTCATTAAGGTAATAAGAATGAGCCATGACCTCGGGCCTTTCTCATTCCGTTTTTGCCAAAGGGCATGCAAGCTGCATCCTGAATGAACGACAACAGCATTTTCTTTTTGAAAGGGAGGAACTCATGGAAGAATTCCGAAACATTCTCGTCATCAGTAGGATGATCCCATACAGCATGAAAGCCATTAAATTCGGCGTATCCCTCGCTCGCATGTACGATACGAAACTCCTGGTCCTGCATCTCGTTTCCAATCCCGTCGATATGATGGCAGTAAACGCACCAGGGCAACTTCCAGGTGAACAGTACAAAATCTACATGAACAGTCACCAGGAAGCTCAAGAACAGCTGGAAAAAGTCATCCGACAAGAGATACAGGATGGTTTCCCGATCAAGGAATTGGTCAGCGATGGCAATCCGATACAGGAGATTGTAAAGGTTGTTGAAGAAGAGAAGATAGACCTGATTCTTATCAGCGCCCATGAGGAGGGACGTCTTGAACATGCCCTCTTCGGGGGAGAGAACGATGCCATCGTACGCAAGATGCCTTGTTCAATATTGCTGGTGAAAAAATAATCCACTTCCCGAACTGAAAACCTTTTTTGGTTCGGGTCGGCAACCTTTCAAGTAACGGAGGCAGCAATGAAAACCAGGTCACCGGGCATTTTCTCTCCCTCTGAGGTAGATGAACTCTGCATCAACACGATCCGCTTCCTCTCGATCGATGCCGTGCAGAAGGCGAACAGCGGTCACCCGGGAATGCCGATGGGCGCGGCGCCCATGGCTTATATCCTCTGGAGCCGTTTCCTAAGCCACAATCCGGCAAATCCCGCCTGGTTCAACCGGGACCGCTTCGTGCTCTCCGCCGGTCACGCATCCATGCTTCTCTACAGCCTGCTCCACCTGACCGGCTATGACCTGCCACTTGATGAGATCAAACGATTCCGGCAGTGGCAGAGCAAAACCCCCGGGCATCCCGAGCGCGGACATACCCCGGGAGTCGAGATAACCACCGGGCCCCTCGGTCAGGGTTTCGGCAACGGAGTGGGAATGGCCATGGCCGAGGCACACCTTGCCGCCCGTTATAATCGCCCCGGCTTCAAGATAATCGACCACTTCACCTACGGGCTAGTAAGCGACGGCGATCTCATGGAGGGTGTCGCGGCTGAGGCAGCCTCGCTTGCCGGCCACTTGCAGCTCGGCAAGTTGATATATTTCTACGATGACAACCGCATCACCCTTTCTGCTACCACCGATCTCGATTTCACCGAAGACCGGGCACAAAGATTCACGGCATATGGATGGCACGTACAGACAGTGCCAGACGGCAATGACCTGGAAGCGCTTCATGGCGCCCTAGTATCGGCTCGAGCAACTGCTGACAGGCCCTCCATCATTATGGTCCGAACCCACATCGGCTTTGGCTCACCTCACAAACAGGACACTTTCGAAGCACACGGCTCACCGCTGGGAGAGGAGGAAGTGCTTCTTACCAAGGAGAACCTGGGATGGCCGATCAAACCGAAATTCTACCTTCCAGAGGAAGCCCTGCGTCAGTTCAGACAGGCGCTACCAAGGGGAAAAGAGGCTGAGGAAAAGTGGGACGACCTGCTGTCCGCCTATACTCGTGAGTTTCCGGAACCGGCCCAGGAGTTGCGTCGAGCCATGGGAGGGTACCTCCCTGAAGGATGGGACGCAGATATCCCCTCTTTCCCCGCCGATCCCAAAGGGATGGCGAGCCGGGTCGCTTCCGGGAAAGTGATGAACGCGGTCGCTCCACGGATTACCGCACTTGTTGGCGGCTCCGCGGATCTCGATCCGTCGACCCATACAGCTCTCAAAGAATTGGGAGACTTCGAAAGTCCCGGAATGCAGCCCGTTGATCGGCAGGGTAAGGTTGGAGGAGAGTGGGGATATGCAGGGCGCAATTTTCATTTTGGCGTTCGCGAGCACGCCATGGCGGCAGCACTAAACGGTATGGCCGCCCACGGTGGGCTCATTCCCTTCGGAGCAACATTTTTCACCTTTTCCGATTATCTGCGCCCGTCGCTGCGGCTGGCAGCGCTCATGGGACTCCATGTTATCCACGTTTTCACACATGACAGCATTGGGCTGGGGGAAGACGGCCCGACCCATCAGCCGGTCGAACAACTGGCCGCCCTCAGGGCTATACCTGAGCTTCTGGTCATCCGTCCCGGCGACGCTAACGAAACAGCCGTGGCATGGCAGGTGGCGCTTGAATGCGCCGGTCCGGTGGCATTAGTCTTGTCCCGTCAGGATATCCCCACCCTTAATCGCAATCGTTATGCCCCGGCCGATGGACTCAGACGCGGGGCATACCTTGTCGACGAGACTGCAGGAGCAACGCCCGATCTCCTTCTGATCGCCACAGGCTCGGAACTCCATCTGGCGTTGGCGGCAAAGGATGAACTCGCCCGGCGGGGTATCAGTACCAACGTCGTGTCAATGCCCTGTTGGAAGCTTTTCGATAAGCAGCCGCAGGAGTACCGTGACTCGGTTCTCCCGCCGCAGGTGACCAAGCGACTGGCTATCGAGGCTGGTTCACCACTTGGCTGGCACCGTTATCTGGGAACCGGTGGAGATATTCTGGCAGTGGAGCAATTCGGAGCTTCGGCTCCGGGTGAGATCGTACTTCGTGAATACGGGTTTACCGTAGAGAATGTCTGTCAACGTGCACTCGCGCTCTTGGGCGACCCTGAAGGAGCAGGCCTGATGCGAATCGTTACAAAAGGTGGCCCAAGCTGCGTTTCAGGCCAAGACGACTAATCCAGCTTCCGCGGATTCCTTTGCTATCGGCTTGTTCTTTGCGTCGTTGTGCTGCCTTTCCAGTACCCCAACCAGGGAATTAAGCAGACCCAACATCTCGGATTGCTTGTTCATAAAATATGGTGCGGGCGTCTGGTCATCCTTGCCGACATGGATGCCAAATACATCAGGCCACCTCAGTTGAAAGACTTCTTTGTCAGCTACGGCATCGCCAAAATAGATCGCCTGTTTCAAGCCCAATCTATCCATGGCGGCCACAATCGCCTCTACCCTAGTCGGTGCTTCTATCGGCAATAAATCGATCACGTAATTGCCATCCATTCTTCGTGGGATTGGGACTAATCCGGAAATTGCAGCGTTAATTAGTGTCCATCCGGAAACCCCTTCTTGGCGAAATTCGGGGCTAATTCATTGCGACTTTGACACAGTTTAAGGCTTGTCTTATATTGGAATAGCTGAGTTGATTGTTCTTTCTCATCATTCGGGCGCACTACTCCCAATGTCAGTTACGGCTTTTCGTTTTTGCTTTCTTAGGCTACAGCTGACTTGGCTGCTTCCAACTTGATCCTGGCGATTACCTGGAGGTTGTAGGCAAAGATTGAACTCAAGACATAACGCTTGAATCCTTCCCAGCCTTTCCAGTTGCAACGGTCAAGACCAAAGGCACGTTTGAGAGTCGAGATGTTGGCCTCGATGCCGGCACGGAAGTTCTTCAGGCGCTTGTAGACCCAGTTGCTCTTGACCATATCGAGAACCGCTAACCCGCGCCTCTTTGCAAAGGCCACGTCCTTTATCTTTAATTCCTTGGCATCGGTCAGGTTCTTCTTGGAAGCAAAGCCACCATCAGCACTGGCTTGGCGTGGCATCCGCCCAAAGATACCTCGGTGGCGCTTGAGCATCGGAACATACTGTTCCGAGTCGGCCGGGTTGCCACGTTCAATCAGACAGTCCAAGATCAGGTTGGACTTCCCACTGTTAATAAACACCTTGTGGCCGTACTGGACCTCACGACGGCCTTTGACAATGATGTCGGTGTGGTCTTCAAAGAAAGATACCACCTTCTCAGACACGGGAACTTTTTCACCGCGGAACACCCGTCGCTCGGTTTGGCTAATGACTCTCTCCAGCAGATCGACAGCCCTTTTCAATTGGGCCTGAAGGTTCAACGCCGTAAGCATATCATCGAGATTGTTAGCTTTGTAGCTTTGCAGGGCAGGAATGGCTTCTTTTGCGTATCCGAGTACCTTTCCCGCATAGAGCGTCATGTCTCGGTAAGCTGCGACCCTTGCTTCTTCTTTTTTGGCATTAACGACGGCGAGATGGCGCTTCTTTACCACCCGCAAATGGTCACTGTAGCGATAGTCAGGACGTGGTGTGAGGGCGTGCCCTTCCTCCAGCCAGCGGGTTATGATCCTGACGCCGTCCCACAAAAGGGACGCGTCGGTTGGGTCATGTACGTCGCTGTCAATGGCGGTGGAGTCAATGCGTATCTTTCGCCCATTCTCTATGCCAGCCTTTCTCGCATACTGCATGAGACAGTAGTGAATCGCCTCCCAGGTCTCCTCCGTGAGCGGCTTTATGCTCTCCTGGAGGGCCGATGATGACGGATACTGCCCCATCTCCAAACGGGCGAAGGCACGAAAAGAGTTGGAATCCTCCAAATGGAAAGCGAGCTCTTCATAGGTGAGACTGCGATACTGCTTGAGCACGCATGCCCGAAGCACCTGTTCGGCAGTCATTCCAGGACGCCCCGTCTCCTGCCGACGATTACGGATCAGATCCCTGTAAACCAGATCCAGCATCTCTGGGGTGGCATCAAGGATCTCTGAGAAGACACCGAGTTCCTTGCCTATGTCGTGGCGAGCTGTAACGGGAAATAAGCTCATCTGTCGCGTGAGTTTTTGTCGCATCCGGGCCGCTCCTGTCATCATAACATTCAATGATTACAGCCAATTACGGCATGAATTGTATCACAGACAAGACAAAAACCGAAGAACTTTTTGCTATATTTATAACAAATCCAGCACCTTACGTTTCCGGATGGAAACTAATTAGTGATAGGGCTTCTCCCGGATCAGCTGCTTTGCCGTAATGAATCGATAATGACTCAACTTGGAACACGATTTCCACGCCTTGTACATAAAATAGTTCGCTACCAAGTTGTTCCCTCCACTTAAGGCAACGTTCAACAAATCGCCAGTCTCTGGGTTTGTAATGAGGAGGCCATTCGGCACCATGGCTACCAATTAGTAAATGTGGCTCAAACCCCAGGTTGGCGAGGGCATCCCTTCTCGATCTGCCTGTGATTATTGCAACTTTCGCAAGATTGACAAGCCTTTCCAAAGTGTTACGGACGGGTTCGGATACCGGTGCAGCGGAGTTCTCCGTCACAAGCGGAGCCAAGGTTCCGTCAAGGTCGAAGGCGAACAGTGTGTCAGGTGTTATATAGCGAGCAAGAGCAACGAGCCCTTTTGAATCGAATAAATACGATGAATCCACGATTCCCTCCCAAACGGGTGTCGTCTGTTCTGTTCTTTACATATGCTGGTTGCCTAACCATGAAGGGGCAGCGGTTGATTTCTCTCGGAGCTATAAGCCCTTCCATTTCAAATCGATTCCCCCTTCAGTTGTCGGGCACCAGCCACATGGCGGGGCAGTGCAAAACCGACAGAGCGGTATCCGATAAAACATTCGGAGCCCAGCAGTTGCGACCTGTTAACTGGTTATGCAATAACGGGAATCTCGTTAGGCCCTAAAACAGTCGTCCTACGCTGCGAAACGCCTCCTGGATTTACACTTTTTTTCCTCATTGTGGCCCCTGATTTGCCTTGACAATTTAATAGGTGTAACAGATAATTTGCATACAAATGAATTGTAGGCAAACTATAACAGGCATCACACCGTACCGTCAAGCGCAGAAAAAACCTGTGATTGCTTTTCCTCCATGCTAAGGCGGCGAAGGGTTGCAAGTGCGTCAAGCGGCTAAATAGCAGCAGTAATTCCTGGCCCCCAACGATTCAAGCCTCTGAGAATCCTGGAGGCCAAGCCGCTGGCGACTAGCGACTTGGGTTGTGAGGATTTATGCAAAAAACGCCGAACCGGTTAGTGATGCGGCGTGCGTTCCTGATAGCTTTATTGGGGACGTTGCAAGTAGGGGTTATAGGATACATCGATTATCTCAACGGTGACTATTCGATGCTTATATTTTACGCGATTCCAGTCGCGCTAAATGCCTGGTTCCTTGGAGACTGTGGGGCAGTTGCCCTATCCCTGGCTTCCGGCAGCGCCAGGTTCATCTCGGACTACTATAGCTACTCACCAAACGATTTCAGGTATTGGAATTCCATAGAAGACATGGTTTATTTGATGATATTCGGGCTGGTCCTTTCATCAGTAAAAAGAGTTTTGGCAGAGGAAGAAAGGTCATTATCAGCAGCTAAAATTGACTAATCTCCCTCGCACAGCGAACTCCGGAATGTGGCAACTATAGGGCCTGGGAGGGTACTTGGGGCCCCGTGCGGACCATCAAAAATATGTTTTGGTCATCTCGGCGCAGCACGTACCGTTCACCGCCGGATATCAGTATTGGGCCTCTCTGTTCCGACCCTCGAAAAATAAAAAACATACTTGACTTCCATCTGAGCATATAGATAATATGTATACAAATGATTGTTACACATATGCCATACTGGGGAAAACTGCCATGGTTTGAAGCGGTGGCCATCTTAACGGGGAATGAGAAAATACACGGAGGCGGGATATGAAACGGAAGACGGCAGGGTTATTATTAATGGCAGTTAGCTGCGCCGCACTCCTAGCGGGTGGATGTGCGAAAAACGAGGTAATCAAGAAGGATCAACCCATGGCTCCCTCGGCTGCCGTAACTCCAGTAAGGGTGCCGCCGAAACAGGAGCAGGCCAAGATCAGTGCCGTAGAAACCACATCAAAGGAAGTCGTTAAGGAAACCGCCCCACCGGCAGCAGCCGTCACCGGGCCCGATCAGACTGCAGAGCTGAAACAGGGGCTTGAAAAAGTTTACTTCAATTTCGATTCGGCCGCCCTTTCCGAGCAAGCGCGCAACACTCTTGTCAAAGACGCCGACCTGATAAAGAAAATAGGAAAAGCTAAGATCAGAGTCGAGGGTAACTGCGACGAGAGGGGCTCGGATGACTATAACCTTGCCCTTGGTGAAAAGCGTGCCAAGGAGGCCGTACAATACCTGGCTAACCTTGGGATACCAGCAGAACGACTGACGATAATAAGCTATGGCAAAGAGAAACCCGTGGCCCCGGGTCATGATGAGACTAGCTGGGCTAAAAACAGGCGGGACGAGTTAGTTGTCCTCCCCTAACAAGTAAATCTTCGGTATATTATAAAAAGCCCCCGCCTGCGAGATATCGGTTCGCCGGACAGGGGCTTTTTTACAAATCTGCGCCCTAAGGTGAGCGCGGCCGCACATGACGTAAAATGTGAAGGAAGAATCGGAGCTTGAATTGATAAGGTTTCGCCAAAGAACGTACCTCCAGATTACTATATGGACTGCTGCAGCTGCCGTCGGAGGGGCTGCAGTTTTGTTTGCGCGTCTGATCGAGGTAGCTCAGAAATTCTATTTCACTCTTGTCCATGGGTACCCATACCTGGTCATGCTCGGCACACCGCTGCTTTTTGTTGCCGCCACCTTAATTGTGGAGAAATATGGGCCTGAAGCACGTGGCAGCGGAATCCCGCAAGTTCTAGAAGCGATCGATCTTGCCAATAACGCCGAGGTTGCAGAACCGCCCTGGCTGAGCCCGCTCGTCTCTATAAGAACTGCCTGTGTAAAAATCATTTCTGCCGCTGTTGGGATAGTGGCGGGCGCATCTATTGGACGCGAAGGACCGACTGTTCAGATCGCGGCTTCAGTCTTTGCCTGGTTTGGACGAATTACCCGGAGGACTCTTCCTCAAGCCGACTTTCAAACGTTCTTGACAGCAGGGGCTGCAGCCGGAGTAGCGGCCGCCTTCAATGCCCCGCTTGCAGGAGTCACCTTTGCTATCGAAGAGGTAACCGAGGGCATGTTAGGGCAATTCCGGGAAATGATCATGCTAGCGGTTATTCTTTCCGGTATTGCCGCCATGGCCCTCTCTGGGAACTACCTGTACTTTGGCCATCCCAATGTTGCAGGCCCAACGGCGATACTTATTCCTGAAACCATAATTCTCGGTGTTTTGGGAGGTCTGCTAGGCGGCGCCTTCGCTCACCTTCTCGCACACCCACAACTGGTGCACCTGCCATCTCAACCCTGGAAGAAGGCGCTTTATTGCGGGATTCTCTGTGCCGCTGTAGGCTTTTTCAGCGGCGGAACCACTGCAGGGTCGGGATACGAAATCACACGCAAATTCCTGGAAAGCCCCACGATTGACCAGTGGCCGCTTCTTTTTGGATTGGAAAAATTTGGCACGACGATATTGTCGTATCTGTCCGGAATGGCCGGAGGGATTTTTTCTCCCTGTTTATCAATCGGTGCCGGACTGGGCTTCAGCGTGGCGAAAATATTCCATTTCGCAAATTTCAAGGTTTGCGCATTGCTTGGCATGGTTGCATTCTTTTCAGGCGTCATCCAGGCGCCTCTTACCGCAGTCATCATAATCATGGAGATGACCAATGAGCATATCCTGATTATCCCTTTCATGGCAGCAGCGTTCCTTGCCCGAAGAATCGGGCAGGTTTTCATGCCCGTTCCGCTCTACCGGTTTCTTGCCGATAAGAGTCGTAAAGGGTGATCAGTCGGCCAATATTGAGTGCACAGATTTATGCTTTAATCGTCAAGTACATGGAGAAACGAATGGCCAAGTCCATAAATGGTTCTATTCTTTTGACTTTAAGTTTTGTGTTTATTGCCGGTTGTGCCACGGCGCCCCCTCCGGTGTCTGTCTTCTATTCACCTTCTGGCGAGGTTAGAGGTGGCGCTGGAAGCCTTTTTTTGAGCGCCGCGGCTAAACACCCTGCCCGGAACAGTGTGGATCAGCGGGTTCGATTTGTCATCGGCAAACAGATGGATACCGACGGGATGACAACCGGCGAAATTCTGTCGGTGAACTCCGAGGAAGATATGATGCTTGATGCAATGAGACGGGAACTGACTGCCGCAGGATACAGTGTAGAGTCAGGCACCCCGATGCCACAAGGTGTCACCAAGGGGGTGGATCTGACAGCAATTCAGGTCGAACTTGACGAAACTGCCAGTATACCCAAGATAGAAGCCTCAGGAACGGTCAAAGTCTCTATGAATGTCTGGAAGAACGGAGTGGTCGTCAAGAAGTTAAGCTATGAATCAAAGGTTTCGGATACCTCCATAATCAACCGCGACAAACTGCCTAGGGATATCATCGAAAAAGGATTGCGTGGTATTTTGAGTCAGGCCGTTCCTGATATTATCTCAATTTTTGAACACAAATCCACGGAATAGGACTTCCCGTGATCAATGCCCTGTTAATCTTTCTATGCCTTTTAGCCGCAGGTTGCAGCGCTAAACCAGCATCCATAGTTGATAAATTTGTTGCAAATGTAGCTGACGGCGACGTTCAAAGAGCAACTAAACTCATGGACCGGAAAAAGATAAACTCAGATCTTATTAGACAAGCAATTTATGAATCAGGTCTTGACCGCAATTTTATGAAGTCCAATGCAGAAGAAACTATAAAAAAAGCCAATGACATCGCGAAACAGAAGGTTTGGAACATTTTTGACGATGAAGTTAAAAAGGGCAAAGGTAGCGTCCTGGCTGGCATGGTAATCCTTAGGGAATATAGTGAAAATAATCACGACACCTCGGTCGTAGTGCAGTTTAATAACGGCAAGCAGACAACCTTACGATTATCATTGGAAAACGACAAGTGGCTGATTACGGGTCTGGATCTTGGCATTTTCAAAAAAATCGAAGCAAAGCCAAGCTTCCAGGCGAAACAGATTGAGGCGTTCGGTGCATTCGTGGGCAATGGCCTAAGTGACAGGTTTTATTCCCTGATAGAGCCTGAACTGCGATTATTAGTCGGAAGCGACTACCGTACACTCATAAACAACCTGTCTGTTTCCGAAGGGATAAGGAGAGAAGGCCGGTACATCGTGGTGAGCGGCAATGCTCCGCTTTCAGGAGGCTCCGATGAGGGAATTGTTGCTATTGATGTTAACACTGGAATTATGAGCGCGGCAATCATGAAAAACAGGCTGATACGCAGATACAGCGACATCAAGGGGCAAGAGGATTATCCGGATTTGATCAAATCATGGAATAGGGAATAAGAAAGCTGGGAAGGGAAACCTTCCCAGCTTTCTTTATGCAACCTCGTAGACTGTCAGTGCTCGACGGCCTTGGCCATGCCCAGGCCGGTGTTCTGGCGAACATAGACTTCGTCGAACATCTCTTCGGAGCGCCGGCTCGGGAAGGCCAGGCAGCCAAAGATTGCTGCCAGGAAACCTAATGGGATGGAGACAATGCCCGGATTCTTCAGGGTGAAGAGCGGTTTATCGAGCCCCATCATGGAGGTTCCGTCCAACTGTGCGTCATCCTTTGCCTTAGCAAGGGCCTTGGCATCCTTTTCTTCGAGGACCGCGCCTGCCGGCAGAGAGGCCTGTTTCTTCTCCAGCACGAGGACAACCTTCTTGGCTCCGGCAGCCACCACCTTCGGGTAAGTCATGTTCGGGGAGACCATTACCAAGCCGATGGCAGCGATAGTCCCGACCACCAGGCCGGAAATGACGCCGGCGGTGTTGAATTTGCGCCAGAAAAGCGACATCACCACGACCGGAAGGTTGCCGGAAGCGGCGACAGCGAATGCGAGAGCCACCAGGTGGGCGACGTTCTGCTTCTCTGCCGCTATGCCGATGGCAATTCCGCAAGCGCCTACCACGAAAGAGGTGATGCGAGCGGCCATGACCTGCTCGTGCTGATCGGCATGACCGTCCTTGATCACGTTGACGTAGATGTCGTGGGCGATGGCCGCAGAGGCTGCCAGCACAAGGCCGGAGACGACGGCGAGGATGGTTGCGAAGGCGACGGCGCACAGGAAGGCGAGGAACAGGTCACCGAAAATCGGAGCGATGTCGGCGCCCATTTGCTGTGCCAGCATCAAGGTGGCCATGTTCCCGCCCTTGTCGACCGAGATGATCCCTTGAGGGGTCAGGTGGATGGCTGCGCCGAAGCCGAGCAGTGTGGTCAGCACGTAGAATCCACCGATGATGAACATGGCGATGATGACTGATTTTCTGGCAGCCTGTGCCGTCGGTACGGTGAAAAAGCGCATCAGGATGTGCGGCATACCGGCGGTGCCGAGCACCAGGGCCATGCCGAGAGAAATCTGGTCCAGCGGGTTCTTCAGGTACAGTCCAGGTTCCAGGAAGCGCTGACCGGCGTCAATGCCATTCAAGATCACCCCGTCTCTCAGCACCATCTTGGAGACGTGGTCCTGGATATCAGGACTATTGACGATAGTGTCGAAAAAAGCTATCGGGTTGAAGCCAGCCTTTGCCATAACGAGTATGGAGAGGAGCGCGGCGCCGGACATCAGCAGGCCTGCCTTGATGATCTGAACCCAGGTGGTGGCGACCATGCCGCCGAACACCACATAACCGACCATCAGGATTCCAACGCCGATGATGGAGGTCCTGTAGGGAATGCCCACTAGAAGTGCCATCAGCTTACCAGCACCAACCATCTGCGCGGTCAGGTAGAAAGTAGAAACTGCGACGGTCGAGATAGCGGCAAAGGCGCGCACCGGCTTGGGCGAGGTCCTGTAGGAAAGGATGTCCCCCAGGGTATACTTGCCGGCGTTACGGCAGGGTTCGGCCACGATTAAAAGCACGGTGATGTATGCCACCAACCAACCGACCGAGTACATGAACCCGTCGTAGCCGTAGAGCGAGATCAGGCCGGAAATGCCGAGAAAGGAGGCTGCTGACATGTAGTCCCCGGCGATGGCCCAGCCGTTCTGAGTGCCGGTGATGCCACCGCCCGCCGCGTAGAAGTCCGCCGCGGACTTGGTCTGCCTGGCGGCCCAAATAACGACACACAGGGTTATGCCGATGATGACCGCGAACATGCTAATTGTTACGGTTTTATTAGCCTTCAGTTCTCTCTTGTGGGCAGCGTTGACCGGAACCGGTGTAGCATAAGCCGCGGGCACTTGACCGGAAGGAGTGAGCAGTGCAGGTGCACTGGCAGTTTGTGCTGAGGCTCCTACGGCCTTGGAAGGCTCTTCGGCGCAGGCGCCTGCGGCAACAGAGAGGGCCAGTGTCGCGGCTATGATAATTTTCTTCATGGTCATGTCGTATCCTCCTTTGTTAGAGATGCAGTTCGTCGATCAGTTCTCGGGTCAGGCGATCGAAGTCCTTGTTGGCGATGTGGGCGTAGTACAATGCCAACCCCCAGGAGACAACAAACTGGGAGAGGGCAAAGACGTATCCGAAATTGATGACGCCGATGACCTTGATCTTGAAGATTCCGGGCGTGTACGCGGCCCCGATGGGGAGCAGGAAGTAGTACACGCAGGAGAACGCCCACCAACCGAAAAGGAAGACCGTTTTCCTGTGATGCAGTTCTACGAATTTCGGGTTTTTTGCAATAGCCTTCCAGTCATACTTTCTCTCTGCCATGGCTCTTCTCCTTTGGTGTAGGTTGACCAGTGAGGGCGGGATTTCACCTCTGCCGTTTCCTGCTGACGCGAGAACTTTTCCTGCTGGTTATGCAGAATAAGATTTTAGACCGGAGCGTAACCGAACCGTTTGGAAAGAAGCTCGGCCCCTTCCAGCATGGAGGGAATGATCTCATTATCGATGCGCTCGGCCAGCATCCTGAAGGATGGGCCAAGCATGGTAATGGCACCTACCACCTTGCCGGCGTAATCCCTGACGGCGACCGCCACGCTACAGATCCCTTCCCCCAGACCTCCATTTTCGACCGCTACCCCCGTGGCACGGATTTCCTGCAGTTCGCTGGCGAGTTTGCCGAGGTCAGGTCGCCTGCCGCGGCACTTATCCCTTTTGCAGAGTTTCTCAAGCAAGTCCCACGAATCGACCGCCTTCATGACCTTCCCGGCGGCGTTGGTGAAAAAGGGGACTTTTCTGCCGATAAAGGGCTCCGCTTTGATCGACTGGTCGCAATCGACCATATTGAGGAAGAGCACCTCGTTATCCTTGATGACTGCCATGTAGACTGCTTCACCGTATTGGCGAGCCAGTTTTTCCATAATCGGGTGGGAGTAGCTGACGAGATTCGAGCTGTCAGACAACCTTGGCAGGTTCGGCGAACAGGACCTTCGAGATTGGAACTGGCGAGGAGCTTCTTGCCAAATGCCGCGATATGCACGCCAAGTTGATAAGTACCTGATTCTGGATCACGTTCCACCAAACCTTTTTCGTTCAGGGTTGCCAGCAGACGGAAGGTTTTGGTGCGACTAAAGCTGATACTATCGGTAAGCGCCTGCAGGGAAAGCGGCTCTGGACTCTCCGCCAGTTTCTCCAAGAGTTCCAAGCCTTCTTGACGTTATGGAGCGTGTAGTCGGTATTTATTTCTTGCATATCGTGACCTCACTATGTGGGAATTTCGAATAGCTCCCGGTTCCTGGGGCTTGTGCTGTTGGTCTTCTGCGCGAGCGCGGTCCGCTCGCCGGCAAGCCACACTTTTAAGCGAATACAAACTAAGGCGAACGACTTACCGGCCCTAAGGATGCACAGCGAACAGGCCTGTCTTCAATCGTTCCATACCGACAAACAGGAACGAACGGCCGTATTTACAATCGGAGCTCGGCAAAAACGTGCTAAAACGTAAAATGGTCGAATAGGGTTTTGAAACAGTGCGTTACGAGATGCTGGGCAGGTATACAGGAGAGGCTCTGGAGGGAACGAAAAGCTTTGCAAGAGCGTGGTGGTGGGTTTCTACCAGGGTCAGGAAGTTTTGAGTTTCAGAAAGTGCCGCTATGACGAATACCGGACAAATCTCCGCATCCAGGTGCTGCTCACAGCATATTGTTAACGGGGCCTTTAAGACGTTTTCGACAACAGCGCGTGGACGCTGTTTCGGCCCGCGGGACTGCTCTAGGGTCGGGTTCCTCATCCCAAGAATTACCAGGGAAAAAGCGGCAACCAGGATGATATTTGCAATCAGAAGGTTTCTTTTCATCCGCGTACCTAATGTACAGAAATCAAGAGAAGTTTAGAGTCGGGGCAACGGCAGCGACATCATTGCTGCCAATATTTTTTGTGCAGCTATCATTGGTGCACAAACATATGATGAAAATATAACAGGATTTTACGTTTTTGCAACATGTTTTCCAGAAGAGATCATATATCACGCAAATACCCGTAACTACATCACATATAATTGGTAACGCCATAAATAAAACCTAGAGCTACAGAGCTAGCAGGCTTTAATCAGACCCCTCCGCCATGAGGGACAACCTTCTTCTCCGGCAGTTTTTATCTGAAACGACATGCGGAATCGGCACTATTCATGGATTGGAGAGACAATTGGGTTGCGTTGGTAGGTTGTGAACTCTGGGAGTCGAAGAAGTGGTCGTCAAGAGAGATGAGAATAGTTCATTTGGACTACGATTCGAGCTTCCTGAATCGGACTACTATGCAAATCAGAACTAGCTCGGGTGTTGGGGCGCAGTGGTGAGTTGGAGTTCCTGCCGTCAGTATGGATTGAACAGAGAACCAAATGACATACGAACGAAAGATGGCACGTCCCCCAATGTTCCGGATGTTTCATGGTTCGCAGAATCAATCAATGCAGCAGGTGAGGTACTGCGACCTCATTGCCCCTTTGCCTTAGTAGGAATGGTTTTCGTGGGGGATCGAGTCTGAAGGATGACTTGGGCCGGCAGGCTTAACTCCGGTTACGGGTTTGGCAAAGATGGCCCTCATGATATCAGTCTCGACCAGCACTTGTCTTGACAGTCGACCATACTCCTCAGGGGTCCTTGCCAACTCCAGACGGCCCATAATGTCAGAAAAGCGCTTTAATTCCTTTTCACCGTGGTGCTCGATCAGCTTCGGCATCAGGGTCTGCCAAGCCAAGTGCATCCTGATCACGATACCAGAGAGCTTGTCCGGCATATTAACCTCGGACCAAATCGCAAGTTCACGATCGTTATAGTCCAAAAACGATAACTCTGTCGGAATGGCCGGTATCAAGGGTACAGCTAACGTTGCCGCTATGAGAGTTATCCGGTTGGCGTTTCTCATGGTTTCCAGCCGGTTCTTGGTAACTATGGCCTTATCGAGGTCGGCTATGGTGCTCTCCAGGCGCGGCAGCAGAATGAGATTCTCCGTGCTTTGATTGCCGCCTAAACCTGTCGCAATTTTCTTGAGGCGGTCCAGATCCTTCCTGGTACGGTCAATTTTGCCTGCCTTAGCTAGATTGAAAATCGCTTCGGCCGAATCAGACAAAGAGTCCAAATTGCCCGGGAGAAGCCCCGCCCGGGATGCCACCGCGAACTCCTTGGGTTGTTCGATGACCGTGGAGGGGGAGCCTGCCGCCCCTGCCGGGATTGGCGGAACAAATATTTCTGCCAGCAGGATCAGGATGGGTAAAAGCATTGAGCAGCGGCAGACGAGATGATTATTCCGTTTTAGCAGCATATGTTGATGCCCTTCAATGGTCATTTCTTACTTTTTTTGGGGAGATTCACTTCCGTAGAAAGTATCAGCCGCGGCGGGATCTCATCCGCGCCGAGAATCCGCACAAGTTCCGCAAGGCCATCCGAAATCCTCAGCAGGTTCTCCCTCGGCAGCTTCTCCAAGCCTTTTACCAGCATCCCCTGCGCCACTTCTGGCGCGCTTGCCACCAGGGTCTTCCCCTGTTCGGTCAACTCGACTTCCACGATCCTTCGATCGACTTTGGAACGCGTCCTTACCACAAGTTCCCTTGCCTCGAGTCGGTCAAGTATTCCAACGATTGTGGTCGGATGGAGATACATGCGGCGGGCGAGTTCCGCACCTTTGATCGGGGCGTATTCACCAATGGTCTTGATGGCCCAAAGTTGCGGGCCTGTTATGCCGGTCTCCTTCTCAGCTTTTTTTGAATGTTCATTAACCACCTGGAATACGCGGCGTATGTTGTCTATGATATCAGCCACTTTTTGTCCGTTTTCATTCATAGAACCCTCTTTTTCCTGCCTGATTGGCCTGCATATTGGTGCCTACTTTGTCACAAATAACGCCATTTATCAACTTCCGATCCACTTGGACACTCAGCCTCATCTAGAGGACAAAAGGCGCGACTGCCATTGCCACACAAGCGGCTATGAGCAGTATCGTGTTGCCAATAAAGTACGGAACGATGCAAAGAGCCAGGCCACTACAAAGCATCGGTACGTGCTGGGTTTTCTTTCCATACATGAAGTAGGCCGACCCCACCAACCCCGCCAACAGGCTAACAACTATTGCGGTCATGCTTATGTTACCAAGCAAAGATCCAAGGCTCAGATTGGGCGAACCGACTGCGCCTGATTGAAGCTTTGATGCTAAATCGCCTATCTCCGATAGGTTCTGCGAAACATCCGTCATACCGACCTCGCTTTGATAGGTTTACAGAGTACAGTTGCCTTTTTAACCATGAGGGGCACTTCCTGCATTCCTCATTATACCAAAAGGAAAACGGGCTTGACTTATATAAATTGTGAGCCGATAATATGTGCACCAATCATTATTGCACGATTTCATTAAATTTTCAATCATAATTACCAGCAGTTGGCCGTGACTTGCAGACCCGTGGAGAGGCGCTGGTCTGCGATATGTGCACGGAGGGCCGCGAAAGACTGAAGACGATTACTCCCTCCGGGATGTATTTTTTTATTCCTCATGTGGGCAGATCGCAACTGATATTGTCGGTAGAGGTTAAAGCTGGCCTGCATGGCATGAGGGATGTAACGCATGAGGAATGAAAGGATGGATCGACTTTGGGGAAGGGCAGGAAGGATTTCTCGTTTGCTCTCTCTTCTGTTGTTGGCGCTGTCGATGTGCGGGTTCACCTGGGGTAGCCGGCCCGACCCTTGCGCTGAGGCGAACAAAGCTCTCGCCGCTTCACCGACGGGCCTAACAGAGAAACTGGCTGAGCGCATTTTTGCGCTATGCCCTGATGGAGCAATTGGCCATCTGGCGAAAGGTTACCAGTTCGAGCCCAAAGACGCTGAGATGGCGATTGGTGAATACAGGAAGGCTACGGCTGCTGACCCTACACTCAGCCAGGCCCATGGCAATATGGGGCTTTTGTTACTGAAGCAGCACTCGGATAACGAGGCGGCCATGGAACTGAGCGAGGCACTCAGGGGAAGCTCTGATTCACGTTACCACCGTGGGTTGGCACTGCTGCTTAGCCGAGGATGGGGCACTGCACTGCTGCTTTACCACTCGCAAGAGGCCCTGAAAGAAAATCCAAACGACCCGGTGGTGCGTAGTTGGCTGGCTGACGCCTATGCTAAGCAGGGAAAGCTGGATCTTGCAGCGGCTGAGTACGCCAAGATTCTGTCGAAGCAACCGGGCGATGAACATGCCAGGCTGGAACTCGCCGAAGTTTACGACAAAGCCGGCAGGTTCGATGACGCTATTCGCGAACTAAGCATTGCCGTACTCTCCAACCCTTCAGACAAAGAGATACATAAGCAGATGGCTTGGCTTTACCAGCAGAAAGGGAACAAATCACTGGCTGACCAGGAAATGCTGCTGGCCGGGGTTAATCCCAAAGATGCGGTCATCGACAAGCTTATGCAGCAGGGAGATCAGCAGTTTCTCGCACACAACTACCTCAAAGCAGTTGAATGGTACGAGAGCGCTCTGAAGAAACGGCCGGGATGGTCGGAGGCACTCGAGAAACTGGGAGACACCCAGATGGCCGCCGGAAATGACGATGAGGCCATCATCGCCTATCGGCAGGAATTAAACCTCGACCAGTCAAACTCGTCCCTCCACTATACCTTGGGAATTCTCTATGAACGCAAAGGTGCGCTGAAGGAGTCGGAGTCAGAATATCGGAAGTCGCTTCAATATGACCCGCTAAATGGTGATGCCCGCAGGCGCCTGGCTGACATGTACACTGTGAGCGGTAAATTCCAACAATCAATAGAGGAATACAGCGAGCTAATCAAGTTGCGTGGTGACAACCCGATTCTGCATTTTAAGCTGGCCCGCGTATATGCGAAGACAAAGACGTTCGATAAGGCCATTGACGAGTATCTGGTGGCCGTCAAGTTGGCACCGGACACCGTCGAAACCAGGAAGGAACTGGCATTCCTGTACGGCAGGAGAGGAAAAGCCGAAGAAGCCGAGGACCAATACAGGGAGATTTTACGCCTGGATAATAGCGACCAGGAGATACGAAGCGCCCTGATTGCCAGCTACGCACGGCGTAAAAATTACGATGCTGCGCTGCCACTTCTTAAGGATGCAGTGGAACTGACCCCCAAAGATGCCAACAGCCATTATAGGCTCGGCATCCTGTACGAATTCAAAAAGCAGTATGAGGACGCCGGCGGTGAGTACCAGAAGGCTATTGACCTTAATCCCGACCATGCCAAGGCCTTGAATGCCCTCGGTAGGCTCTCCATCAAGACGGGTGACCTTAAAAAAGCCAAAGGCCTGCTGGAGGCGGCACGCACTGCCGATCCGTATTTCACCGAGCCTCGCTACTTGTTGAGCAATCTCGGAGATGACCACGTGGTGACGTCAAAAACTCACCGGTTGCAAGTATCCAGTGGCAAGAGAGGGAAAAAGGCAAAGGTCCCAAAAATGAAGGCAACCATAAAGAAGCATAAGGACACTACGAGCAAAAAGCCGAAACTGACGCATTGAGAGCAAGGAGTCACCTATGACCCGAAGAGCCGCCAGATTTTTCGTAGTAGCATGGTTCACAGCCGCTTTATCAGGATGCGCTTCGGCATATAATCAGGACCTCTTTTGTCAAACCCACGGTTTGCAGCCAAAAGTGACTCAGGCGACAAATCTATAAGAGTGAAAGTGCAAAATGTCATTAATGTGATTATCTGGAGAGACTATGAACCAGTTGGTTATGGGGACAATGCTGTTGACTTGGTGTGCGGGCATATTGGCGGGATGTGCGACGACTGACAAAAAGGCCTCCTTGGCGCCAAAGGCAGTGGCTACCTCGACTCAAAGCCGTGAAGTTGTCTATTTAATGATGAGCGGGAATAAATGGTCCCCGCCTGGAGAGCCGACTGCGTCAATTCGGACACAAAGATCGTCACGATTGAAGCCCCTGCCGGACACTGAAATAGCAGCATCACAGAAAATATCCCTGGTAAAGGTGAATACAGATACCGGGGAATTAGCGGGCACAGCAGTGCTGCCAGTAGATGCAGGAGATTTGATGCTCCGCAGTTTAAGGAGGGAGTTGAAGGCGAAAGGCTATACAGTCATATCGGTTAGACAACTACCTGGAAAAACGGAGCATGGGATAGATATCTCCTGGGTCTCAACGGATATGGAACAGAATTCGGGGCTTTTGACACTTGCAGGACAATGTGAGTTGCGCATCAGATTGGATCTGTGGCGAAATGGAAATAAGACTGTCTCGCGTGACTATGCTGCAGTTGTCTCCGATTACTCTATTACCGAGCAGAATAAACTTCTCGCAAGGCTGTTGGAAAAAGCAACACAAGAAATCACTGTACAGGCGGTACCTGACATCATGGATCAGATGCCGGGCTTTCGGAAATGACTTCATTACATGAACCGTCAGCGCTCCTTCTGTAGCGACTTCATGGCGGGTATTTGACACCGAGTTTCAGGCTGACCTTCAACAGCTTTTCAATGATAAACCAAGGTGGTTTCGCATGCTGCGCTGCATCATAATCTTAGTGACCCTGTTCGCCACGCTGTGCCCCCATTCATCACACGCGGCAGTCAAGACAGGAGCGGAAGTCCTCAGTGAGGAAGGCTTCCAGTCACTCAAAGGGAAACGATTCGCTTTGGTTACGAACATGTCGGCAATGGTCTCCGGCGTTCACCTGCTTGAGCTGATGGGGAAAATGGGCGTGCAGCCGGCCGAGATCTTCACTCCAGAGCACGGCCTCAATGGTACCGCAGAGGACGGGGTACGTCTCGCTGACGGCAGTTTCATGGGAATACCTGTGACGAGCCTCTACGGAGCAGCCAAAAAACCGCGCCCAGAGAATCTCAAGGGAATCGATCTCGTGGTTTTCGATATTCAGGATGTCGGCGTGCGGTTTTATACCTACATTTCCACCATGGGACTTGTGATGCAGGCCGCTGCTGAGGCGGGTATCCCATTCGTGGTCCTAGACCGCCCCAACCCACTAGGCGGCGACTACGTCTCCGGATTCGTACGGCGTAGCCTACCGGCAACATTCACCTCGCTTTACCCGATACCAGAGGGCCACGGCATGACAGTCGGAGAACTGGCAGAGATGATAAAGGGGGAAGGGATGTTGCCCGGGCTGTCACGCCTCGATGTCAGAGTGGTCAGGATGCAGGGGTGGCAGCGCTGGATGCGCTGGCCCGACACCGGACTCCCCTGGGTGGCAACCAGCCCGAACATTGCTACGTTTGAATCAGCACTCCTGTACCCAGGGATTGGGCTCCTTGAGGGGACTAGTGCTTCCGAGGGACGCGGTAGTGATCACCCCTTTCGGCTAGTCGGTTGCCCGAGCATTAATGCACAAGAGCTGGCATTGAAACTGAACGGCCAAGATTTGGCTGGACTGCACTTCGAGCCAGTTCGGTTCACCCCAGTGAGCCTGCCTGGAATAGCCAGCGAACCTAAGTACCTTAACTGGGAACTGGTCGGTGTACGCATCGAGATCGTTGATTACCGCAAAGTGCTTCCTGTTGAGGCCGGGGTCGCTATTGTGTCAGCTCTCTATGACGCGATTCCACTATCGGCACAGAAGATGTTTTTTAACGGCGGGATAGACGACATGTCAGGCTCCAGCGAACTGCGCAAGGCTGTACTAGGTGGAGAACGGTCGAACGCGATTATCACCCGCTGGGGCGACGATGTTCAGCGCTTTCTGAGCCTACGCCAGGTGTACCTGCTCTACCATGATGATCAGCCGAACGGTAGAAAAAAAATTATCTGACAGAGGTAATAAATGGCTCCTTGCCCACCGGCGGCGGCCAACTCGCCCTGGCCCTCGACAGGGCAATCAAATTGCGGAGTGCATGGAAGTACTAGAGAAACAGTTGTTCTTCCGTGATCATGACATGGTGCATTGCCGCATGAATTCGCCCGGAGCCCCCCCCCCCCCCGGGCGACAAAATTGCACCATCCAATTGATGATTCTACTTGCTTGTGCCCCCGCTTGTTCCAACGCCATTGCCGCCCGTACCTCCGCCACTGCTGCCTGTTCCAGAAGTGCCGTTTTTCTGGGGCGAGGGTCCGACGCCGTCACCAGTTCTGAAGGTCGGCAGGGCGGCCGAGTCGACGAATCCGACGCCGTCCCAGGACGGAATGGGTGCCGGCATGACCGTGATTTGGCCCGGATGCTCCAGGTCCCAGCGCATAAGCATGGAGTGGTCCTCGTGCTGGGTGTTGTGGCAGTGCTCCATGAAGGTGCCGGCAAATTCCCTGAAATGGATCGCTATCTCGACGCTGTCGGTGCTGTCCGCTTCGGGACCGATCCGGTAGACGTCCTTGCGCGCTCCAACTTCCCAGGCGGGAGGCGCCTTGCCGCCGCGCTTGAGAATAATCCCCTCCTCGAAGTGAACATGAACCGGATGGCTCCAGCCGCCGTTACCCAGGATGCTCCAGACCTCCATGGTCCCTTCTCCGCTGAAGCCAGCCTCAGTGGGGCCGGTGGCGAGCTGCGGCGCCGCGGAGACCCGCCGGGGATCCATCGAGAAGCCGTTTCCACCGTCGGTCTTGATGGTCCAGGGTTTGTCGTCGGTGGGTGACGAGCGCCCGAAATCGAAGCTGCGATGCCGCGCCTGGGCAAGCTTCGCCTGGTCGGCCGGGTCGTCACTGTTGATAGGGAGCGGGATCATAACCTTTTTTCCCACCACGAAGTCAGCGGGGTCCATGCTCTGGTCGATCCCCGCGTAGGGGCGGACCCGGAATTCCAGGAATCTGCCTACGCCCGGGTCCCCGTTCACCCAGCGGTCGGGGAAGCCGTCCTTGTCGTCGTCGCGCGCCACTGGATGGTAGCGCTCGGAGAGGATGTCGGCAAGCGGAATCTTGTTGCCCGGGCGTCTGCCGTCAGTGTGCTCGAGCACGTTGACGAAGTAGAGCTTGTCGCCGGGTTTGATGCCGTTTTTGGCGAAGTCGACGATGATGTCGTAGCGCTCCGCAACCGCCTGGGTCGGCAACTGTCCCTTGGTATCGGCCGGTGTCCCCGCCGTGGGTCCGATGCTCCCGTCGAAGGGAACCGCGTGCTCCATGATGTTGCCGTCGTTGGCGATCATGTAGAAAGGTACCCGGTTGTAGGAAAGGTTCGAGCCCGCCGGGCCGGGAAACTCGCCACCCGCGCCCGGCAGCTGCTGCACCAGGGCGATGGCGAAGTAGCGCGACACCGAGCCGTTCAGGATGCGCAGCCGATAGCGGCGCGCCCGCACGTCGAGGTAGGGCTTGTAGTTAAAGTTGGTCAGTATCTGGTCGCCGACGAAGCCGTCCAGGTTGAAGATGTTGAACCAGAGCTGGCCTTCCTGGTCCCAGGCCTTATCGGCGACCAGCAGGTTGACGTCGTAGTCGCGGTTACCCCAGGCAAGGGCGGTGCCGCTGGGGAGCCTGAGGTTGACGCCGTCGTCGAAGTCCTCCTTGCCGCGGTCCAGGGCGCTGTAGTAGTTCATCATGGCGGCGTTTCCCTTGTAGACGTTTTGCGCCGTGAAGTCGAGCATGTGGTCATGGAACCAGTGCGTGCTCATGGTTTCGCGCCAGTCCCCGCGGATCTTGATGCTGCCGTTGACGCAGCTCTTAAGGCCGGGTTGGAGGTCGTTGACGAAAATGGATTCGCCCGGCGCGCAGGGGAAGGCGGCGCGCTTGTCGGTGGCATCCGTGTTGATGCTGTCGTAGCCGGAAAGCTGCAACGGCCAGCGGTAGTCGTAGAACTGACCGGGAAAGAAGAAGGCGTTGGTGAAGCCGTCGCTTTCGGCCGGCGAGTGGCCGTTATGCTCGTGCGTTGAGATGGTGTGCAACCCGAAGCCGCGGTTGGCCGCCGGGTCTATGGGGAGCGCGTCGTAATGCCGGTTCAGGATCGGTTCCCCGTAGCGCGCCATGAGAAGTTTGGGGGGGAAGGTCCCGTCGAAGGTCCAAAGGGCAGTGTGGTCCTGCACCGGGAAATTAGGATGGAACTGAGGAGCGATGCCCCTGGTGGTCCCCTCGGTGTTCGGCTGTCCTGCGGTATTGTGGTAGAGCCCTCCCGGGCCGAATTCTCCCGCCTGGTAGCGGTGCAGCTGTCTGGTGTCCCGGAAGCCGCCGTTGACCCGGGCTCCTGCCTGCGCTGTCTTCAGGAAGACCCGAGGGATGAATTCGTTATAGCGCTGGTGGGCCCACCCTTCTCCCGGCGGGCGCCCCTCCGCCGGAGGAGCCGTAAGGGTGCGGTTCAGGAACGCCTCGATGTCAGGGCGCCAGGGGTTCAGATCTTTGGTGTTGGCAAACTGGGTCGGAAAAGGGGCGATTCCCGATTGGGCTAGGAACGCTTCCAGGCTCGCACCGGTGGGTCCGCTCGCAGCCACGCTCGCCGGGTCCTGCTCGGGGGCGGGACCGCGAGTGGGACGCGGGAAGGGGTTGGGCGGCGGCGGAGCAGCCAGGTCGAGCGGCTCGGTCCCGAACTCCTCGAAGAGCAGCACCTTCTGGGTGAACGGTTCGGCGCCGAAGAGCGGGCTTGGTTTGCTGTTGGTCGGGACATTTGTGCTAATCAGCTGATCCTTGGGCACGGCTATATTGGTCCCCGCGTCCTTGAAGGTTCCGGTCGCTCCTCCCGTAAAGGCGCCGGCGTTGGCTGGAGGGAACTGGGCTAGCAGGTCCTTGGCAAAATCGGGCCCGATGAAGAGGCCGGTGAAGGCGGACGGGTCACCCTGAGGCGGCTCACCGAAGAAGTCGAGCGGTACCGCATGGGCGATTGAGGTGCTCAGTATTAAATAGATCGTACCTTGCACCTGGAGATAATGTTTAATTTTATTAAACGATTTAACGCATGACGGTTTATCATTCATGGCAGGCAATCTCCTCACTTTGGGCCAGGAAATCATTAGCATGTCTACACTTTATAGCTGTCAATTGAAAGATTCAATTCGTAGAACTACCTACTTAGGCGAATAATATCGGGCGAATCTGAAGTGTCCACCGTCTGCCCCTGACATCCTGGTTAATACCCAGTCCACATGTCGTTACAGTGGCAGGTTTGAGTGGATTGAGCCACTGGTGCGGAGGTCTTCAGGGCAATCGTCGACGTCACCATAGCCCCCACGTAGAATGTAACGCCGAACTTTTCTGGCACTGACCCGACTCGGAGTCTCGTTTTGTACAACTACACCGTGTCGTTTCAGGAAAACCTGCGTCATGTCCCGAGCGGGTAAACATCGAGCGGTTGACCGGTCCGATTAACAAAGGGTCCTCAGGGAGCATGAACAAAATGGCGTTCAGAATTTCGTCAATCAGCGCCCAAAAGGAGTCAAGATGCCCCCGTGTCGTGTCCTGACATGGCGAATTCACGTCCGTGGTTGCCCACCAAAAGGCCAGAGGTTACTATGGCAAGCGGCCCGGACGTATGTAGTCGGTCCACCAGGGAATAGCCCCCCATCACCAGCGCCATGGTAATGATCACCTCAAGCTGTTAATTATCGACCAGTTCGAGCAACAGGTAGGCAGATACCCGATCGCCAAGCCGAGGGCCAAGCCACCGACCGCCTCTTGAGTAAAAAACCACATAGTACGTCCTGCCGTAACCTCACGTCCTGCCGAAGACAACTCAAGGATGATCATGAAAACCACGCCGATACCGTCGTTGAACAGCGACTCACCGGCGATAACAGTATCTAGGGTCTTTGGGACACCGGAGGTTTTCAGAATGGCGATGACCACCATGGGGTCGGTAGGAGAGAGGAGAGCGCCGTCCGCTTGCTGACTTAGCAATCGAATCCGCTGGGTGGTTAGGCCTGAATAAGAAAATATCAAATATCCGAGCTGAAATCAGCTGATTACTATTAGTACCTAATTCTGAACTGATGAATATACTACACAGATGTGTTGTATATTCATCTTTGTGTAATATCACATCAAAATAACTACTGTGACAATAGCTAGTTGAAATATGGCACAGTAAATGCTCCACGTAAGATAACTAAGTTGTCATTCCAATAAAAGGAGAATAACCATCATGAAAAAAACTACACTGGTAATAGCAATACTGTTTGCGTTCTCAACTCCGGCAGCGTCTTTTGCAGCGGATCATGCAAACATGAAAATGGACACCACAGACGGCATGAGAGAATGTGCTCTTCAGGCGGAATCAATCCAGCAAAAAATCACACGACTTCAGGGCGATATCAAGGAGGGTTCAAGAAAGTACAATCCGGAACAGCTTAAGAAGTTGAATGCAAAGCTGCAGGAAGCCAACCTAACTTTAGACAGGCTCGATAAGCAGTAATCGTAACAACTGACATGAGTCCCCTTCCAGGTTTCCCAAGAACCAACTGGACGTGTTCCGGCACCTAAAGCCTCCGCTCACACTTACCTGTCATGCGAAAATCCGGCGCAGCAGCATTAATAGCTGTCTGCGCCGGACGTTTGAGGGTAAGCGACAAATGTAGCCCATCTTGCCGACGTTGTTGACGAACAGTAAACTGGCCTCCTCATTTCGTGATGGAGGAGGTCTTTTGTGTCTACAGCCGCTAAGAAGTGGTCCAGTAAAATCGCAGCATGGCGGCAGAGCGGTCTTAGCCTGCCGGCCTGGTGCCGCCAAAATTCGGAGAACTATCAGCGTGCCCTCTACTGGCGCAAGCACCTCCTACAATCCGACCGCTGCGAAATCGGAGGGTTCCTAGAGCTTTCCGTCCCTGCGACACCCATCACCGTGGAATGCAACGGCATCCTGGTGCACATCGCCCACGGCTTCGACCCGGCGCTTCTGACCGATGTCCTGTCGGTACTGAAAAGGGGGTAACCTTCTTGCGCCCCCCTGCAACCAGTCGGATCTTCCTTTACGACCAAGCCGTCGACATGCGCAAGAGCTTCGAAGGCCTAAGCCGGCTCATCGAAGGCGCTTTTCCGGAGAAGCTTTTGACCGGAGCGCTATTCCTCTTCTTGAATCGCCGCCGAAACCTGATCAAGATCCTGTACTGGGAGGGCGACGGCTTCGTCATCTGGTACAAGCGACTGGAGCAGGGCACCTTCTCGGGCTGTTTCTCGGGCCGGCACGAACTGTCGAGACAGCAGTTCACGATGCTTTTGGAAGGCATCGTCCCGCAGCGCCTCAACAAGCGATTTTCCTTGTGATAACCTGTAGATATCGCTGGAAAAATTACCGGTTTTGTGCTATAAAATCCGCCATGTCCAGCGCCGCTCACAGCCTCCACAACGACCCTTCAATCCATGAACTCCTTCACCAAAAGGACCAACGGATTACCACGCTCGAAGGGGAGAACTTCGTCCTGAAGGAACAGTTGGCCTGGCTGAAAAAACAGATCTTCGGCTCCAAAAGCGAGCGGATAGTCGCCGACCTCGCAACGCAGCCGCTGCTGCCTGAGGTGGCCCTTCCTGATCAGGGTCTCGAGGCCGAACCGGAAAAGGAAGAGATTGCCTACAAGCGGAAGAAGCCTTCCAGGAAGGGCAGCGACACCATCTCCTTTCCCGATGACCTCCCCGTGGAACAGGTCGTGCTGGATCTTCCCGCCGAAGAAAAGCTGTGCCCGGAAACGGGACTGCCACTGGTCAGGATCGGCGAGGAAATCAGCCGGAAGTTGGCCCGCAGGGCGGAACAGTTCTACATCAAAGAGTACGTCCGCCCCAAATACGCCTCCAAGGCGGCTCCCGATCTCGGGGTGAAGAGCGTCTGCCTTCCCGATGCCGTCATTCCCCGCTGCCCTGCCGACGAAAGCCTGCTCGCCTTCGTCCTGACCTCAAAGTTCGCCGATCACCTCCCGCTCTATCGGTTGGAGGAAATCCTGCTGCGTTCCAAGATCAAGATCAGTCGCCAGACGCTGTCGAACTGGGTCCTGGCCCTGGGGAAGGGGCTTTATCCACTTTACGATGCAATGAAGGCCCGGGTGCTGGAAAGTGGGACGGTTTTTGCCGATGAAACCCCGATTGACCTCCTGGTCAGGGGGAAAGGCCGCTGCCAGACGGCGTACATGTGGATCTATGTCGGTGGCGGCGGTGGTGATCCGCCTTACCGGTTTTTCGAGTTTTCACTGAATCGGGATCACGAACATCCGTTAAGAACCCTTAAAGACTACCAAGGGGTGCTCCACTCCGACAAGTACGGCGCCTACGAAAAGCTGGCCACGCAGAAGGGCATCGTCTGGTGTCCCTGCTTCGCACACGTGCGCCGTAAATTCGTGGAGGCCGAGGGTGGCGATCCGGCACTGCGCATCCGTATCCTGCGCAAGATCCGCTACCTGTTCATGTTCGAGCGCGTGGCATGGAAGCGCAAGCCCGAGGAGCGCCTGCGCATCCGTCAGGAGAAAGAGAAGCCGATCCTCGACGAGTTGACGAAGATGGTCAAGGATCGACTGCTCGCCGGCGGGCTTTTACCCAAGTCCAACTTCGCCAAGGCGCTGAACTATTACCTGGGTCTGGCCGCCTACCTGCCGAACTATCTCAACAATCCCGATGCCCGCATCGACAACAACGTGGCGGAGCGCGGCATTCGTCCGCTCACGATCGGCCGGAAGAACTGGCTGTTCGTGGGCTCAGAGGACGGCGGCAAGGCCAGCGCCACGATCCTTTCTCTGGTCCAGACCTGCCGCAACTTGGGGATCAACCCTCAGGTATATCTCGAAGACGTGCTGCGGCGCATCATGGGCCATCCCGCCAAGCAGATCAACGAACTCCTTCCCGACAACTGGCTTGCAGCCAGGCAGAATGCCACATAATCACTATCCCATCAAGATGGGCTGAGTTTGACGCTTACGTTTGAGGTGCTCTTTCCTGCAGTCGCCGGCTCAGTGCCGGCTACCTGGTGGACAGTTGCCTAATCTCAGAAGTTTACCAGCAATACGACCTTCCTGAGGATCATCAGGGCATCAGCTACTCCGATGGTGCCGTCCGGAGCGGGCACACCGTTTACCATCGGGGACACGTCCCCGTGCAGCATGTCATTGGGGGTGGCCTGGTCTACCCCGACCGCCAGGCGCAGGGCCCTCAGGGCGTCGGAGATATCAGCGGTTCCATGTCCTTTGAAGTTCCCGTCGGGGCTTACGATGGTGATGGCGGTGGTCCGGACCGAAACGTTGCCGCTCGCATCGGTGGCTGTCACTGTGATGCTGTTGTTTCCCTTTACGAGCCCGGTCAGGGTGCTGCTCCAGTTGTTGCCGGTCACGGTGACCGCTCCGGCCTGGGCCGGGCTGCTGACTTTAACCACCGGGGTGATCCCTGGTTCCACTGTGCCGGAAATGACCTGGGTCGAGCCGGTACTCGGGGAGTTGAAGGAGTTGATTACCAGCTGTGGAGCCGTGGTGGCGGTCTTGACGGCGCCTCCGGGCCCGAAGCCGTCGCCGGTCCGGAAGGTTGGCAGTGCGGCGGAATCTACATATTGCACCCCGTCCCATGTCGGTAGCGGGGTCGGCATCAACTGGAACTGTCCCGGTTTCTCGATGTCCCAGCGCAGCAGCATGGAGTTATCCTCGTGCTGGGTGTTGTGGCAATGTTCCATGTAGGTCCCGGCAAACTCTCGGAAATTGATGGCCATCTCGACACTGTCGAGACTGTCACTGTCGGGACCAATGCGGTATACGTCCTTGCGTGCCCATTTCTCCCATTCGGGAACCGGCTTTCCGCCGCGCGAGAGCAGGATGCCTTCTTCGAAGTGGACGTGGACTGGATGGCTCCATCCGCCGCCTCCCAATTCGATTTTCCAGATTTCCAGTGTGCCGTCGCCGCTGAAGCCTCCTTGGGTCGGGCCGTTGGCGAGCTGCGGGGCTGCGGAAATCCTGCGGGGATCCATGTTGTATCCGCCACCGCCGTCGGTCTTGATGGTCCAGGGGGCCTTGTCGGTGCCGTTGGAGCGGCCGAAGGAGAAGGTCCGGTGCCTGGCTGCGGCCAGCTTGGCCTGGTCGGCGGGGTCGTCGGCATGCAGTTTGAGCGGGATCAGGGCCTTCTTGCCGGTGACGTAGTCGGCCGGGTCTATACTGAGGTCGGTACCCGAGTAGGCCTGTACGCGCAGTTCCAGGAATTTCCCGACGCACGGGTCTCCATTGATCCACTGATCGGGGATTCCGTCGTTGTCGATATCCACCTGCTGGGCCTGGTAGGCTCCGGAGAGGATATTCTCCAAGGGGATCTTTTTGCCGGTTACCTTGCCGTTAGTGTGTTCGAGGATGTTGATGAAATAGAGCTTGTCGCCCGGTTTCACGCCGTTCTTTGCGAAATCGATCACGATGTCATAGCGCTCCGCAATCCCCTGGGTCGGCAACACGCTATTGTGATCGGCATCCATGCTGGCGTCGAAGGCAACCGTATGCTCCATGATGTTGCCGTCGTTGGCGATCATGTGGAACGGAATCCGGTTATAGGAGAGCCCCGAGCCTGCCGGTCCGGCAATCGCGCCGGTCGAGCCGTTTACCTGCTGCACGACTGCAATAGCGATGAAGCGGGAGACTGAGCCGTTCAGGATGCGGAAGCGGTACCTGCGGGCACGGACGTCCATGAAAGGCTTGTAGCCCCAGTTGACCAGCAGGTTGTCGCCCACGAAGCCGTCGGTATTAAAGATGTTGAACCAGAGCTGACCGTCCTTGTCCCAGGCCTTGTCGGCCACGACCAGGTTGACGTCGTAGTCTCGGTTACCCCAGGGTAGCGCGCTGCCGCTCGGCAGCCGCAGGTTCACGCCGTCGTTCACAGCCTCGTTGCCGCGGTCGAGGGCGCTGTAGTAGTTCATCATCGCGGCGTTACCCTTGAAGACGTTCTGTGCAGTGAAGTCGAGCATGTGGTCGTGGAACCAGTGGGTGCTCATGGTCTCGCGCCAGTCGCCGCGGATCTTGATGGAGCCGTTGCTGCAGGTCTTCACGGTTGCGGCGGTGTCGTTGTTGACCATGAGCGTTTCCCCCTCGGCGCAGGGGAACGCGGCCCGCGGGTCGGTTGCCGTGGTGTTGATGGTGTCGTAACCTGCGAGCTGGATCGGCCAGCGGTAATCGTAGTACTGGCCCGGGAAGAAGAAGGCATTGGCGTAGCCGTCGCTCTCTGCGGGGGTGTGGCCGTTATGCTCGTGGGTGCTGATGGTGTGCAGCCCAAAGCCGCGGTTGGCGGACGGATCGATCGGCAGGTCGTTGTAGTGCCGCATCAGGATCGGCTGGCCGTAGCGCGCCATGAGGAGCTTGGGCGGGAAGGTTCCGTCGAAGGTCCAGAGCGCTTGGGGGTCCTGAATCGGCATCAGCGGGTGGAATCTGACGTCGATGCCGTTGGTGGTACCCCTGACAATCGGGGTTCCTGCTACCGAGGAGCTGTAGACCCTGTAGTAGAGTCCTCCTGGTCCGAATTCTCCTTTGCTGTAGCCATGCATCTGCTTGGTGTCGCGGAAGCCGCCGTTCATGCGGGCGCCGGCCTGGGCGGTCTTGTAGTAGGCCTGGGGATAGAATTCATTCCAGCGCTGGTGGGAGAATCCTTCCCCCGGGGGGCGCCCTTCTGCCGGTGGATTGACGAGCGTACGTCCCATAAAGGCCTCGATACCCGATTTCCAGGGGTTCAGATCCTGGTAATTGGAGTATTGGGTGGGATAGGGGTAGATTCCAGTCTGGGCGAGGAAGGCTTCCAAGGCCGCAGGCCCGGCAGAGATGGGTGGCAACGGATTGGTCTGGGCGGTCGCGGTGGGGTCGAGTTTCTCGGGGCCGAACTCCTCGAAGAGCAGCATCTGCTGGGTGAAGGGCTGAGCCCCGAAGGTCGGACTCGGCTTACTGTTGGTCGGAACGTCAAACTGCCCGTTGGATTGCTGTGCGCTCAGTGGCACCGTGCCGTTCAAGGCCGCATCGGCGGCGGTTCCGGTCGGTCCCCCCTGAAAGGATCCCTTGTTGGCCTCAGGAAGGGTTGCCAGGAACTTGTCGGCGAACTGCAGGCCGATAAAGGGGCCGGTCAAGGCCGAAGGGTCGTAACCGTCAACCATAGCCCATCTTGCCGGCCCTTCCCGTTATAGCTAAACTGACCTCCTCTGTTGCAGTATCAAAAAATGAGGAGGCTTCCTGATGTCAGCACTTAGCCAAGAATGGTCCGATAAAATCACCGCCTGGCGGCGTAGCGGAATGACGCTCGCCGGATGGTGCCGAGAAAACTCCGAGAACTACCATCGCGTTCTCTACTGGCGAAAACGTTTGGCTGTTCCCGACCCTGGATGCTTCTTGGAAATCACCGTTCCTGCCGCTCCAATCACTCTTGAGTGCAACGGCGTCCTGATCCACGTCTCCAATGGATTCGACTCCGGGCTACTTGCCGACCTTCTGTCAGTTCTGAAGGGGTTTTGAGCTTTGCGTCCTTCTGGCATTCACCGCATATTCCTTTACGATAAGTGCGTCGACATGCGAAAGAGCTTCGAGGGGCTGAGTCGGTTGATCGAGACCTCTCACCCAGGCAACCTTCTTACGGGTGCTCTCTTTCTTTTTCTCAATCGCCGCAGGAACCTCATCAAGATCCTGCACTGGGATGGCGACGGCTTTGTCATCTGGTACAAACGGCTGGAACAGGGGACCTTCTCCGGCTGTTTCTCCGGTCATGACGAACTGTCGAGACAGCAGTTCACCATGCTGTTGGAGGGTGTCGTCCCCAGGCGGCTGAATAAGCGATTTTCTCTATCAAACTAGACAGTTATTGCTTTGAGAATGGTCTTTTTTATGCTATATTCCGCCCATGTCCAACGGCCTTGAAAGCATAGTCGAATCGCCCCAAATCCGGGAAGTTCTTCAGCAGAAGGACCAGCAGATTTCCGCTCTGCAAGGCGAGCTCTTGGTCCTCAAAGAGCAACTCGACTGGCTGAAAAAACAGGTCTTCGGATCCAAAAGCGAACGGATCGTAGCCGATCTTGGCATCCAGCCGCTTTTACCGGAGTTCGACCTAGGGACGAAATTCGTCCCCGCGCCTCAGGAAGAGATCACCTACAAGCGGAACAAGCCTGTCAAAAACCGCGGCTGCGACACCATCTCCTTCCCCGACGATCTTCCCGTCAAACGCGTCCTGCTGGACCTTCCCCCGGAAGAAAAGGTATGCCCGCAAACGGGAGAGCCCTTGGTGGAGATCGGCAGCGAAACCAGTCGCAAGCTTGCGCGCAAGCCCGAGCATTTCTACATCATCGAGTACATCCGCCCCAAGTACGCCTCAAAGGCGGCGCCAGAACTCGGAGTGAAGTATCGGGGCCTTCACGATGCCGTCATTCCCCGCTGCCCTGCCGACGAGAGCCTGCTGGCCTTCGTCCTTACCTCCAAGTTCGCCGACCATCTCCCGCTCTACCGCCTGGTGGAGATCTTGGACCGATCCAGGATCAAGATCAGCCGTCAAACCCTGTCCAATTGGGTCCTCACCCTTGGTTCGGCCCTGACCCCCGTCTACGATGCCATGAAGACGCGGGTCCTTGAGAGCAGGGTGGTGTTTGTTGACGAGACCCCGATTGATCTGCAGGTCAGGGGGAAAAGCCGCATGCAGCAGGCGTACATGTGGATCTATGTCGGAGGTGGCGGCGGCGATCCTCCCTACCGGTTCTTCGAGTTCTCCCTCAATCGAGACCACGAGCATCCCTTGAAAACCCTTAAAGGTTACCAGGGAGTTCTTCACTCGGACAAGTACGGCGCATACGAGAAACTGGCGACCAAGGAGGGTATCACTTGGTGTCCCTGCATGGCACACGTGCGCCGCAAGTTTGTGGAGGCGGAGGGTGGCGACCCGCATCTGCGCAACCGCATCCTCCGCAAGATACGCTACCTGTTCATGTTCGAGCGCGTGGCATGGAAGCGTGAGCCGGAAGAGCGACTACGTATCCGCCAGGAGAAAGAGAAACCCATCCTCGACGAGCTGATGAAGATGGTCAAAGACCGTCTGCTGGCCGGCGGGTTGCTGCCGAAGTCCAACTTCGCCAAGGCACTGAACTACTTCCAGGGTCTGACACCCTACCTGCCCAACTACCTCAACAACCCCGATGCCCGCATTGATAACAATGTGGCGGAACGCGGAATCCGTCCGCTCACCATTGGCCGGAAAAACTGGTTATTCGTTGGCAGCGAGGACGGCGGCAAGGCCAGCGCCACGATCCTTTCCTTGGTGCAGACCTGCCGGAACCTGGGCATCAATCCTCAGGAATACCTCGAAGATGTATTGCGGCGCATCATGAGCCACCCCGCCAAGCAGATCCACAAACTCCTTCCTGATAACTGGCTTGCGGCCCGCCAGCATACCGAATAGCTACCACTGATTCAAGATGGGCTCCAGTTGACGGTTACGAAGGGTCTGTGGCGGGCGGCGGAGCGAATGAGTCGAGGGCTGCCGCCTGGGCGAGGGAATAACCGAACAGGACTATGATTACTGCTCTGACAGAAAATTCCCTGATACTACTTATTTGCTTGATAAATTTATCATATTTGTTCCACATGGTGGATTACCTCCCTTCTTCCAAATATTGTAGGGACAGCCTTCGATAATAGAAGATAGTCTTTATTGACTTGGGATTTTAACGGTCGTGTTAAAGACATTCTTTCTAGCAGCTATCCTGCACTTTGGTTGTAGATTGACTGCCAAATTGGCAAGCACATACCGTTTAGTTATATAAAATCCGTTACTTTACCCTGCGTAATGTCACTATGCTGAATATTGCTATTCCATCGATGTTTATTAACATTAGCAATACATATGCCATAAAGCTGGCGGATCAAAGCTCCTGTAATTTCTAGTGGTTACTGGAGGTTCAAGCGAAATTAACCGATGAGTCAAATCGCCAACAATATATCCACCGCACGGCACTAGTCTGACAAACCGACAGGAATACCGAGACTTACATTAGTGCCAAAATATTTGCTGCAGAGTTGCTATTATCAGGGCTTAGTGGGTAGGAGACTAGTCGCTTTAGGTAGAGTCGCGTTACATGCGCCTACAGCGCTGGCGCTGTTCAGTGGATTTTAGTGGGGCGAGTGAAAGTAACCCAGGTTAATGCGTCTACAGGCCAGGCGGTAATCTTCGGGTGATTCTCGCTGGCGATTTAATAAGGAAGGCTTTGCGCGGTGTTGATAAGGAAGGCCACTCTTGGCAGCGTTTAACATCGGGTGACTTCTGTGATTATCTTATACTTCGATTCCGCTCTTTGAAAGCTTGCTCACGGAACGAAGGGCGACTCTGAAGTTACAAAAGTCCGAAGTCATAAGCCGGAAGGGGTACTAGTCACATCGCGCAATGCGGTATTCTCCGTCGTCAGTGCAGGCTGTCACGGTCATTGGCGTAAGTGCCATACCGCACTTGGGGCAAGCGCCGGCCAGGATGAATCCTGCTGCACTTCGGGGTGCATGTGGCAGTTGAAAATAGGGGGGGTACAGAAGCTCCTGCCTTCGCAGCATGGTGGTAATCGGACTGATGCGTTGGAGTAGACCCGCCGTATTTAATGCCAGTTGCGCTGGGTGTTAACGTTTCTGGTTCCAGTGCCGTGCGACAGATGGGATCGCTGGTCATGTTTCATCCTTTCCGTAGGTGCGGCGCAGTCACACTCCGAAAAGTTCCCAGTGACAACCGACCTCAAAGCCTACTGGCCGTCCTCGGCTATTCACATAGCCATTTCCGAGCCGCTTCAAGATCGCCGTTGCTGAAGACCTTCACATGTCCAGGCATAATGAACCCGAAAGCGTTCACAGCTGTGCGAAGCCATCCCACATCGGTAACTACGGCAACACGCTCCCAGGCAGTGAGGTGCTGCAACCCAACCTTGGCATCGTCCCACATGGCTTTTGCATCGAAGCCGGTGAATTCTTCTCCGAGGTGATAAAGAAAACGGATGCTCTTTTGCCGTGCAAGCAACTCTTCCACGGCAGGAATGAGCACCGACTCGTAGTCGCCCCCGGTCACCTCTCCCGTTGCCTTAAAACCGAGGACATTATCCGGCAATCCTTGAATGCGTTCCAGCATGGTATTACCTCCTTTTTTCTATTTACCGCTATCGCCTATTTTTTTCTGCCTATAATCATACGAAAGCAAAATCTAATCGCAAAGAGGTTTCGTGATCTTGGCTGGGTGACGAAACTCCACACTGGGATAATTAGCGACTAGCGCGCCAAAGCAGGTGTGCGGATTTTGGTGGTGTAAGCATCTAATCGTACGTCGTGATGTGGAAAAAAGACCCGGAGTGAGGAAAACGCCACGAGCACAAATCCGTCATTTCATACATAACTGCCACATATGGCGGGCCGGCAACTCGACTTGGCCGACAGGCCTCGGTGATTACCACCTTGACCGCCTCCTGATTACAACGTAATTCAACTCTTATCTGTTTATTTGCCATATTAGGTGGCGAATGCACCTTTCCTGGCAAATATTTTCTTTTACAGCGGGAAAAGCATCCTGCCAGGAGATATTTTTGCATTAGACAATTCCACTTCGTAAGGTGAAATCAATTCACAAGGATAGCAATTAACACGTTGATCGGCGTTAAACATAAACCTATTTCGCCGCCATACGGCGTCGTTAATGACCCACCACAGATCAAAATTTCAGGATGTCATAATCGAGAAAGTGTGGGCACCAAGCGCCACTGGAGGGTCAAATCTGGAAGCCGGTCCGCACTCAATCCAGCAGTTCCCGCAATTTAGCCAACAGGTTGACGAGCGATAGCGGTTTCGGCATGAAATGTAGTCCAGGTTCGGCAAGTCCTGCCTTGTTGATGATGTCATCTGTATAGCCGCTCACAAAAATAACGTTCACGTCACTTCGTATTTTGAGAATTTCATTATAAGTTTCCCGTCCGTTTTTCCTCGGCATAATCACGTCGATCACCAGCAACTTTATGGAAGCCCCACTTTCACGGAACTTTAGCACTCCGTCAGCGCCGTCCACCGCCTCTATGACCCGATAGCCGTTACATTCAAGGACCTCCTTCAATAGGGATCGGACCTCCGGGTCGTCCTCTACAAGAAGAATGGTTTCGCCTTTGCTCACTAGGATTTGTTGCTCAATGAGCGGAAGCAACGTCTCCTGCTCGGTAACGCGGGGAAGATGGATCAAGAAGGTGCTTCCGCGCCCCGGTTCGCTGAAGACGTCAATGAACCCGTTGTGCTGTTTCACAATGCCATAGACGATGGACAGGCCAAGTCCGGTCCCCTTTCCAATCTCCTTGGTGGTAAAGAACGGCTCAAATACCTTTTCCAGCGCCACGGCATCCATCCCGATTCCCGAATCAGTGACTGACAGAGTTGCGTATTCTCCACTTTCACCATATCCCTGGGCCGCGATGAAGGCGCTGTCGAGCGACACGGTACCGGTAGCAATGGTCAGGAGCCCTGCTCCATCCATGGCGTCTCGTGCGTTGCCGACCAGGTTGAAAAGCACCTGTTCCAGTTGGCCACGATCGGCCTTAACCCTTGGAGATTCAGTAGAAAGCTCAAAACACCGCGTAACCGCTTCCCCAGTAATAGGTGGCAGGAACTTCTCCACCTCTCTGACCAGCAAGTTCAAATCAATCGGAACCAGGTTCAAGGTCTGTTTCCTGCTATAGGCAAGCAAACCTTTGGTGAGATCGGCTGCGCGCTCTGCCGAGGTGAGCAGCAATCCCAAATACTTTTGTTGCTTCTCCCGATTTTTTTCCATTTGCATTAGGCTGCCGTAACCAATAATTGCAGTCAATCTGTTGTTGAAATCGTGGGCAATCCCGCCGGTTAGAGTGCCGAGTGCCTCAACCTTTTGGGCATTGCGCAAATGGCTGTCCAGCTTGCGCTGCATGGTGATGTCGCGAAAATTTAGCACCATCCCTGCAACCCGGTCCTCGACGAGATGCGGACAGGAAATCCGCTCAATGAGCCGCCCGTCCAGAAACTCCATGACAATCGAGCTCTCCTGTTCGGGGTGGGCCACCAGCTCAGCAAGGCTGTTTCGGAAAGCCGCTGGTTCCTTCATTTCCTCGAGCACGTAGCTCAGTATCCCACGGTAGTCCGCCCCGTCCATCAGAGCCGGCGGGATACCAAGGACCTGGGGGTATTTTCTGTTGTACATGACAATGCGCTGCTCCAGATCCAGGACCAGAATCCCGTCAACGATCGACTCGAGGGTTGCCGAAAGGATAGAGAGGGTCTCTTTGTTTTTCTCTTCAAAACGCTTTCTCTCGGTGATGTCTCTGACAAAAAAGCATATGCAACCCCTACCGTTGTAGGAAAGATGATTCGCGCTGACCTCGATCGGTACCCGCTGGCCGAAGCGGGACAAGGCTGTCAGCTCTAAGGTCTGGGAACCTAGGGTTTCCAGTTTTTCCCAATCACCCGCCCATGATTCCAGAGTTAAATCGGGGATCAGATCGAATATCGTCATGGCGAGGAACTCTTGAACCGACGCGGAGAATCTGCGACACAGACTCTTGTTGGCATAAATGATGTTACCACCCCGCTCAATCCAGCAAATACCATCTCGGGAGCGTTCCACTGTATTGCGGGTGAAACGGAGTTCCTCCTCCGCATGCCTACGCTCGGTAATGTCACGCGCTATTCCCGTCGAGCCGACCAGCTCCCCCTGACCATTGAAAATTGGGGTCCTGACAGTCTCGAGCCAGACCGGCACTCCGGTGATGCCGACACGTTGTTCCTCCAACTGATTGCTCCTGCCGCTTATCTTTACCTCTTGATCGGCAAGGAGGTATGCATTCGCCTGATCAAGCGGCCAAATGTCAAAATCGGTCTCCCCAATTATGTCCTCAAGCGGAAACGAGCAAGCCTTGGAAAAAGGTTCATTCACCGCAAGGAACCTGCCTTCAAGGTCTTTGAGCCAGGCCATGTCGGGAATGTTGTTAAGAATTGCCTTCATATTCCTTTCACCTGACTCCAGTGCACGGCCTGCCTTCATTCGGTCCCGCGCCGCTATCATATAAAGTCCGAGAAAGCAGAAAGTTAGAACAATCCCACTTGTGACGACCTTGCTCTTGATACGGTCGTATTGTGCAAAATATTCGCTTTTTTTCTCACCGACGTAGATGGCACCGATGATCCGGCCCGCGCCGTCCTTTATGGGATCATAGGCGGCAAAATAGGGGATACCCAAAATCATTGCCTCGCCCCGGTACTGCTTCCCTTCCCGGAAGATGGCATAATGGGCAGCTCCGAGCAACCTTGTCCCCGTGGCTCGGCTACCATCAGGATTAAGGACATTGGTAGCTACGCGTTCGTCCCCTAAAAAAATGGTGGCCGTCCCTCCAAAAATCTCCTGGATGCGGTCCGGAAGTTCCGTGTTTCCGCTTAAGAGATAACCCCCATCCCAGAGTCTCCCATCCCTGACATGAAACTCTTGGCCTTTATCGCCGAGCAGGGCACCAAAGGTTTTGATTCTGGTGTCCAACACCTGTTGAGCCTCGTGGATCGCCTGCGTGCGAAGTTGGGAGAGGAAAAGGAGGGTTGCCGAGGCGATTGCAATGCTCAGCATGACCGCATTTAATATGGAGAACCAGACATGATGCTTCAATATACTCCCCTTTGAATCTCCTGCTAGATTTACCAGGCAATGCTGACTATTACCCACTATGCCAAAGTAGGTGTGAGATAATCAACTATGGTTTCCTAAACAGGAAGCGGCCCACCTAACGTTACGCATCCGCCAGTGACCCAAGTATCGGCCAGTCCCCCCCCTGTACATGGTTTGGATTCTGTTCATGGGACGCACTAATGACTTATCCGCAAATATCAGATAACCTTGATACGGTAAGTTCCTTACAGACAATTCCTGCCAAGTGGAGTTTGTTTAGGTGTGAGTTCGCTTGTGGGGGGGGGGTGAGAAAAATCAAACGACGTCGATGATACCTTCCCGAATGGCAAATTTAACTAGATTCACCATGCTTGAAATCTCGAGCTTTTTCATCAAATTTATACGGTGCATTTCAACAGTCTTGCAGCTGATGTTAAGGAGAGAGGCAACCTCCTTTGTACAGTTACCTTCGGCCAATAGTCGTAAGACCTGGTTTTCTCGCTGAGAGATCTTGTTGCTAGATTTAAAAGAAGAAGATACGGACCCATCAGGTGTGGTTGTGGAGACAAGCCCAACAAGAGCTGCCTCTCCCATCTTACGAAGCACGTCAGCGACCTCTCCCATTTTCAGAAGTGCCTCTGTTGCCTCTTTTTCCTTCCGGAGAGACTCCACTGCCCGCTTACGCTCAGTGATATCAATTAATGCAACACGACACTCCAGTCCTGATGCTGCGGCCAATGCCTCGATCTGCACAAAGAGTTGGGATTTATCCGTTTTCAGGAGGACCACCTCACAGGTCTCTTTGACAAGGCTCTTAAAAACCCTTTCAAAGAAGGCAGCGAGAGCAGGACGGGTGGCAGCGGAGATAAAAGAATCTAAGCGCCGGCCATTCACAAGTGAACGTTCAATCCCAAGTATGCCCGCCCCCATGAGATTGACGCTATTGACAATGCCGCCGCAGTCGAGGATAAAATAGCTAATGGGGGCGAATTCAAAGAGATCCGTGTACTTTTCCAACATCAACTCCATGTCATCCCTGGCGCTACTGAGCTCCCTATTTTGCATTTCTAGCTCGATCTTGTAGACATCGAGTTCGTGGGAAATCCGCAGCGTTTCAATCGCCGTCCGGGGCTCGCACTCTGAGTGTTCAGCAAGTTGCTCTTCCGCAACGCGGCGTAATTCGGCAGTATCCACTTGAGAACATTTTTTGTCGGCCTTTTGAGAACCTTTTTTAGCAACGATGATGTGCCCCCTGCCAGCCAGAACCTGTGCGCTTGGCGCTAACGATACCTATTGCTATTGTGGCATCAAAGCATCACACGCGGGCCGTCGTATGCGTAAACAGGCGACTCGGCTCGTCACCAAGTTCGGGATAAAAAACCTATGGCCACAGAACATAGGTCCAATATTTGACTTCATCGCCTTGGCAAGTTCCTGTTTGCGGACATCTTCCAATGCTCCGCTCAGATATGCCTTGACATTGAAATGATCCAGTACGATCAGGGCATTCTCTGCATAATGCCAAGTAGATCAAAAACAACTACCGCGCCAAAGGGTGCCCGTCGAAATTGTGAGTGCAAGCATCTGTTTATACTATGGATAGTGGAAAGAGAGCGGAGGGGTAAACGTTGACGAAATCCGTCAAGGATCAACAAATCTACCAAATATAACAGATCATACTCAAGGTACGGTCCGTCACATCGCCTGTGTGTGAAAGGAAAATCAAACAAGCCAGTGCACCGGCCCGTCCATCAGAGCCGGCGGGATACCAAGGACCTGGGGGTATTTTCTGTTGTACATGACAACTCGCGTGCGTCTTCATCGCAGTGCATGTGCACTGCCGCGGCGCCTTTGATAAAAACAGATCACCCTCGTTCCAGAGCTTTTTTAGCTGAGTGCCAAGATGAGTTTTGAGGTGACAGAGGATACTTCATTCCGATTTATTATTCTGGTTCACAGCTTGAAAATACAAACTGCCACCGACTTGCCCCCCTCTCCCCCTATGATAACATTAGACGACGCCTACAGTTTCGTTAGAAATCAAAACAATAGCCCCGATTGTTAATTGGAGCGAATGATAGTAATTGCACAATCTTTAACCTCCTCGGCAACGCTTGGAAGTACACCGGCATGCGGGAGAAGGCGGTCATTGAATTCGGTGTCATGAATATAGACGGAGTGCCGACGTATTTCGTCCGAGACAACGGAACGGGTTTCGACATGGCATACGCGGACAAGCTCTTTGTCCCTTTCCAGCGCCTACCTGGAGCCGAAAAACAAACTGGATTCGGAGTAGGTCTTGCTACGGCGGAGCGGATCATCAGACGACACGGCGGTAAGATGTGGGCGGAGGGGGAGCCAGACAAGGGGGCGTGCTTCTACTTCACCCTTTCAGCAGACTGAGTTTCAACTGGGCTTGAATTGCGCCTGGCAAAGGAGCGGCCCATGGTGGCTTCCAAGAATCGGAGGGCCATATTGTTTGTGACATGGCCGATAAAACAAAGGACTTGCTAAGTCGCAAAAACCCTCAATTTTCAGATATTTACGAGCATAGGACTCTACTTCAGACCTTCGGGGCATGACCCCGAAGGTACAAACGCAGAAAGGGATTCGGTAAGTTACCGAATCCCTTGATTATTTGGTTGCGGGGACAGGATTTGAACCTGTGACCTTCGGGTTATGAGCCCGACGAGCTACCAGACTGCTCCACCCCGCGTCACTCAGTAGTCATAGATATATACCGGAATTCTCTTCCGGCGTCAAGATAAATATTCCCGAGTCTAACCTTTTTTCCCGGTCATCCTTTGACGCACAACTTCGAAGAGTAATATCCCGCCGGCTACGGATGCGTTCAGAGAGTTGACGCCACCCTGCATCGGGATGGAGACGACTTCGTCGCACCCTTTGCGCACCAGCGGCCTGATGCCGCCACCCTCCCCGCCTATCACCAATGCAACCGGCCCGGTGAGGTCCTGCTGGTAAAGGTTGCGCCGGGCGGAACCGTCCGCCCCGAAGATCCAGAAGCCGGCTGCCTTCAAATCTTCCAGCGCCTTGGAGATGTTGGTCACCTGCGCCACGGCAATGGTCTCGCTGGCCCCGGCTGACGCCTTCTCGGCCGCGGCGGTGACTCCCGCCGCGCGGTCCTTGGGGATGACGACCGCGTGCGCGCCGGCACAGGCGGCACTGCGGATCAGCGCCCCCAGGTTGTGCGGGTCCTGCACGGAATCGAGCACCAGGATGAGGCCGTCGCCCGTTCCCTTCAGCTCTGCCAGGATGTCGTCCAGGTCGGCGTAGGGAAAGGGCTCCACCTTGAGGGCGACGCCCTGGTGATGGTCGATGCCGCAAAGCCGCGTCAGGTCGGCCTTCTCGCGCTGGCGCACCGGAACCTTGCGCTCGGCGGCGAGCTTCAGGAGTTTTTCCATCCGCTTGTCGGCGCTGGAGCCGGCCAGGAACAGCTCGTAGACCTGGCGGGTGCCGCGCAGCGCTTCCATGACGGAGTTGAGACCGTAGATGATTTCTTCTTTTGATTGCATTAGGTGTCCTTTGAAAAAACTGCGGAGCTCCACCCATAAGGACAAGAGACCTTATGGATGGAGCTCCATTAGTGGTGTGGCTAGAGGCTGCCCCCATCCCCACCCCTGCCCTCGAAGACACTGCCGTTAGGTTAAGGCGGCCCCCCCTTGACGGAATGGGGCAGCTGCCTCATCAAAAGGTGGCACATTCCCCCTCACCCCGGCCCTCCCCCGCAAGGGGAGAGTTTGAACCAGACGGAAGGTATGTTGACTTAACGGCAGTACCCCTTGAAGGGGAGGGAGAGTTTGCCGAGTATCAGCCTGCGACGATCTCGTCTACGATTGCCTGCGCCGCCTGGACGGGATCTTTCGCGGCCGCGATGGGGCGGCCGATTACCAGGTAGTCGGCGCCTGCCTTGACCGCGTCGGCGGGGGTCATGATCCGCTTCTGGTCGTTGGTCGCGGCGAAGGAGGGGCGCACGCCGGGGGTCACCACCAGAAAGTCCCTGCCGCAGGCCTCGCGGATCAGCCCGACTTCCTGCGGGGAGGCGACGACGCCGTCGACGCCGGCCTGTTGGGCCAGCTTGGCCAGCTTCACCACCATCTCGGGAACCGGTAGGTTGATGCCGATGCCGCGCAGGGTCTCCTCGTTGGAGGAGGTGAGCACGGTGATGGCCAGCACGCGGGGCCGGGGATTGCAGCCGCTGAAGTTCTTGTCCAGGGTCTCCATGGTGGTGCTCATCATCTCCAGGCCGCCCATGGCGTGCAGGTCGCAGAGCTGCACCCCGAGGTTCGCCGCTTCCAGGGCCGCCATGGCGACCGTGTTCGGGATGTCATGGTACTTGAGGTCGAGGAACACTTCGCCGCCGCATTTCTGGATCATGCGGACCGAGGCGGGACCGCAGGCGGTGTAGAGCTGCTTTCCTACCTTGAACATGCCGACCTGCCCGGAAAGCTGCTCCGCCCACCACTGCACGTCGCTGAACTCTTTCACGTCCATGGCAAAGATGATCTTCTTGACTGCTTCTTCTCTGGTCATCGCTCTTATCCTTATGAGTCGGGGGAACCTTTATTTCCCCCTCCCTAACCCTCCCCCTCCGGGCCTGTCCGCCGAAGCCTACGGCGAAGGAGGAAGAGGGGATTTTTTTGTATCGTTCCCACGCTCCAGCGTGGGAATGCAGCCAGGGACGCTCCGCGTCCCGCTTTGCTACCTGGGATGGGAACCCTGTAAGGCACCGGAATCGCCTCCGGTGCTCGACGCCGGAGCGTCCGGAGAGTCGCGTTCCCACGCAGGAGCGTGGGAACGATGCTGGAGCGCCTTTGCGTCTTTGCGGTTCAAATGTTTTTTACGCCTGCAGTGCCGCCCTGATAGTAGCCTTCACTTTTTCCAGCGCTTCGGCGATGGGGAGCAGCTCGACTTCTCCGCTTTTTCTCTCTTTGAGCTCGACGCGGCCGTCTACCAGGTGCTTGGCTCCGACGACGATGCGCAGCGGTATGCCGATCAGGTCGGCGTCCTTGAACTTGAAGCCGGGACGCTCGTCACGGTCGTCCAGCAGCACTTCTATCCCGGATTCCAGGAGAT
>Ga0209123_1000345_pt1 | contig 65501 bp, 77 predicted proteins | sample BarGraIncu00431A_FD_184500 | JGI IMG/M metagenome (GOLD analysis project Ga0209123, IMG submission 184500) | Arctic peat soil microbial communities from Barrow, Alaska, USA - Barrow Graham LP Incubations 004-31A (SPAdes) (version 2) | ecosystem: Environmental > Terrestrial > Soil > Wetlands >... | reverse complement strand
CCTCTAAAACTTCTGTAACAAATTTTACTATTTCCTCAAATTTAGGAATCTGTATATTTTGAAGTGCATTTGCTCTCTTTTGGGTTTTCTTTACTTCCATGGCTAATCTGTATACAGCATTTTCTACTTCCGCTAACTCGTAGGTTAAATATTTTACATTATTAAATTCTTTCATTGCCTCGTCAATAGAAGCGTTACTTCTGTAGAATCCATACTTTGGTTCTATTTCTTTTCTCTCGAATGTAATTTTTGGTACTTCTACTCCCATTACACTTTTAAATAAAATTTCATAATCTTTAGCTTCTTCTACTGACATGGCTATGTCTTGTATATTTTTTATACCTGAATTTATGTTTGCAGATTCCAATGCCTTATATGCCTTTGAAAAAGTCATATTTACTTGATTTTGAAGTTCATGCGCCTTAGAAACATAAGACATCATTTCTCTTATTAATACATTTCTTTTTTTATCTAGTAGTTCAAAACCTTTTTCAGAAAAATCCAAGGAACTTTTAGCAGCCATTAAGGTAGATTTTGTTGGTGCAAAAGTTTCCATATTATTTCACCACTGCTTTATAATACTTTTCTAAAATTTTAGGTGAAACCCTATCCAGCTCATTTTTAGGCAATATACCAAGAATCTCCCAAGCTAAATCTAAAGTCTCTGTCATATCTCTATTTTCATCAAAGTCTTGTTTCAAAAATTTCTCTTCAAAAGCTCTACCAAATTCCATATATATCTTATCTGTTTCCGAAAGCTCGTCTTCTCCTATAACTTGTGCAAGTGCTATTACATCTTGCACCCTTGAGTATGCTGCAAATATTTGATTTGATGCGTCTCCATGATCTTCACGAGTAAACCCTTCTCCAATACCATCTTTCATAAGTCTAGAAAGGGAGGATAAAATGTTTACTGGCGGATATATATCTCTTTGTTGAATTCCTCTACCTAAAACAATTTGTCCTTCCGTTATGAACCCGGTAAGGTCTGGTACTGGATGCGTTATATCATCGTTTGGCATAGTTAATATAGGTATTTGTGTTATACTTCCCTTTTTCCCTTTCATCATACCAGCTCTTTCATATAGGGACGCTAAGTCAGAATATAAATATCCTGGGTAGCCCTTTCTACTGGGAACTTCTTCTTTTAAAGAAGATAGCTCTCTTAGCGCTTCACAATAGTTAGTCATATCTGTAAGTATTACAAGTACATGCATATCTTCTTCAAAAGCTAAGTACTCTGCAACAGTCAAAGCACACCTTGGAGCTATTATTCTCTCAACTATAGGATCATCTGCTAAATTTGTAAACATAACCACCTTTTCTAAGACACCCGCTTCTTCAAAGCTTTTCTTAAAATAATTAGCGTCATCATACTTAATGCCCATAGCTCCAAATACTATACAAAAATTTTCATCTTCCTCACTAGAAACTTTTGCTTGCCTTACGATTTGTGCAGCTAGCTCATTATGAGCCATACCATTCCCAGAAAATATAGGAAGCTTTTGCCCCCTTATTAAAGTAGCAAGGCAGTCTATAGAGGATATTCCTGTTTGTATATAATCTCTAGGGTATCTTCTAGCCACAGGATTCATTGGCCTTCCATTTACATCATATTTTTTTGAAGAATAAACTTCTCCCCCATTATCTCTAGGCTCGCCTATTCCATTAAATTCTCGTCCTAATATATCCTTCGTAATAGCTATTTTAAAGGATTCTCCCTTAAAATGCACTGATGTATTTTCTACTGACATTCCTGTTGTTGTTTCAAAAACTTGTACTATAGCCTTATCTTTAAAGATTTGAACAACCTTCCCCTTTTTTTTATATTTTTCATCCACCAATATTTCAACGATTTCATCATAGGCTACATTTTCTACATTAGAAAGTATAATTAAAGGTCCTTGCACTTTATTTAACATTAAGTATTCTTTTTTCATATCGCACCTCCTTGCTAGTCTCTGTAGGTATAGTAATTATCGCCTATTTATATTTTGCTATAAGTTCATCAAAATAACTTGATAATTCACTTTCTAAATCATCTATAAGTGATGGTTTATCATTTGGTATATTGTATTTCATTTTATAGAGCTTTTCCATTAATTCCTTATTCATTATAACGGATATTGGTATGCCAACTTTTACTGCCTTACCACCATAATCATAAAAGGATTCTATAGCTTTAAGCATCTTATATTGTTTGTCTAAAGGTACAAAAGTATCTACAGCGTTATAGGCATTTTGTTGTAGGAATGCTATTTTAAGGCATTTAGCTACTTCTATAATAAGCCTTTGTTCGTCGGGAAGTACATCTTCCCCTACCAGTTTAACTATTTCCAGAAGCTTATTTTCTTCATATAAAAGCTTCAGCATCCTTGCTCTTAAATCCATTACGTCTTCCGCTACATTTTCCTCGTACCACTCTTTTAAAAGCGAAGTATACCCACTATAACTAGATAACCAATTTATTGCTGGATAGTGCCTTGCATAAGCTAATTTTTTATCAAGGCCTAAAAAGGCAGAAACAAATCTTTTAGTATTTTGAGTTACAGGTTCCGAGAAGTCCCCACCAGCAGGCGAAACTGCACCAATTACAGTAACAGAACCTTCGCTGCCGTTTAAATTTTCTACGTAGCCAGCTCTTTCATAAAACTCCGCAATTCTTGATGGAAGATAGGCTGGATATCCTTCTTCAGCAGGCATTTCTTCAAGTCTTCCTGAGATTTCTCTTAGGGCTTCTGCCCATCTTGAGGTTGAGTCTGCCATTATAGCAACGTGATATCCCATATCCCTAAAATATTCTGCTATAGTTATGCCCGTATAAATACTTGCTTCTCTTGCAGCTACGGGCATATTTGATGTATTTGCTATAAGTACAGTCCTATTCATAAGTGGTAAATCTGTTCTAGGATCTATAAGTTTCGGAAACTCTTCTAGAACTTCTGTCATTTCATTTCCTCTTTCTCCACAACCAATGTACACTATAATATCTGCATCAGACCATTTTGCAAGCTGATGTTGAGTTATAGTCTTTCCAGTACCAAACCCTCCTGGAATTGCGCAAGTACCACCTTTCGCCAGTGGAAAGAATATATCTATTATTCTTTGTCCCGTAATAAGTGGCTTAAATATAGTTTTTTTATCTTTTACTGGTCTTGGATTTCTTACAGGCCAATATTGATAAAGTTTAAGTTCATAATTTTTTTCATCTTGTTTTAATTTAACTATTGTTGTTTCTATATTGTAGTTCCCATTTTCACTAACCTCTATTACGGTTCCAGATACCCCTGGTGGAACCATTATTTTATGCATAATAGATTCAGTTTCTTGAACGGTTGCATATATAGCTCCTTCTTTTAATTCATCTCCAAGAGCTACACAAATATCTACATACCAAAGTTTTTCTTCATCAAGAGAAATTAATCCTATACCCTCAGGTAAAAAGCCATAGGACATTTCATTTATTTTTTCAAGTGGCCTCTCTATTCCATCAAATATGTTTCCGAGTATTCCTGGTCCCAGTTTAAGAGAAAGAGGACTTCCAGTAGAAATTACAGGTTCACCTATTTTAAGTCCACTAGTTTCTTCATAAACTTGAATAGTTGCAAAATCTTCTTCCAATATTATGATTTCACCGATGAGCTTCTTCGTGCCTACCATAACCATTTCTCTCATTTTAAAGCCCTTCATGTGCTCAGCTTTTATAACTGGACCATTAACTCCCATTATATTTCCTTCCATGTCTTTCCCCCCATTCATAAATCAGTGGACAGATGCGAAATCTAGCTTACTCTAAGGCTAGCATTTCCATAACTCTAACACCAATTATTTCTTTACTTTCTTCTAATTTGGAATATAGACTATTATCTATTTTAAATTTCCCTTCAATATCTTTTATTACTATGCCACCTATAAAGTCTCCCTCTGAAATCTTTATTTCTGCATTTCGATCACTGTAATCTCTCTGCACTACTCCAATTTCGCTTTGAAATTTTTCATAATCGCTTTTTAAAACTATAATATAATAGTTCCCTTTGTTTATTTCCTTTAAAGTCTTTTCTAATATACTTAGAAAATAAGGCTTATATTCCGGTAAAGCCACAAATTCTACAAGCTTTTCTTGCAGATTTTCTAAAGCCTCTTTTATCAATTTTTCTTTAAGAAACAACATTTCTCTCTGCTTAGTTAATCTTTCTTTTGCCATAATCGAATTTGCTTTAATATTAGATTTTTTTGTCACTTCTTTTTTAAGGGACTGCCTAAGCACATCTATCTTTGCTTTTTCTATATTTATTCTTTTTTCAGCTTCTATACTGAAGACTTCTAATCTTCCTTCTTTTTCTTCATTTACCTTGTCATATATCATCTTAGAAAACAAACTTACCTTATCTTCAATGGTGGTCATAACCAACCCTCCTGCAAATTCTAATGCTCATATTATAACTTAAGGCCTATAGCCTCTTTAACGTATCTTAAAATAGCGTCACTACTCTTGCTCCAACCATGCCTGTCCGGAATTTCTACCAAAAGTAGTTTTTGCTTGGACAACTTTATTTTTCTCACTTCATCGGGTATTAAAGCAGCAATTTTCTCTGTTATTATTATGATTCCTATCGACTTATCTTTCTTTAATTCTTCAATTTTTTTTACGATCTCTTCCTTTTCATGAATAACAATGCCTTCTAGTCCTGCCATTTGCATACCTACAAATGTATCTACATTATCACTTATTAAATAGCTTCTCATAAACCTCTCTCCTAAAATTACAATTTCGCAAGTATCATTATAGATACAATAAGTCCATATATAGCAATACCTTCTCCAAGGCCTACAAAAATAAGAGTTTTCCCTAGTATCTTAGGATCTTCAGATACCGCACCTAAGGCTGAAGAACCAACGGCACCTACAGCATAACCTGCGCCAAGAGTTGCAAGTCCTGTAGAAAGGGCAGCTGCTAGATATCCAATCCCTGCAGCGGGGTTCACTGCTACTGTTCCCGCAGCGCTCGCTACACTTGGAATATTTACTATTAAAGCTCCCATCATAACTGGTATAAATACACCTAAATTTATTTTAAGAGCTTTTTTAATTTTTTGTCTACCAAAAACATCTATCTTACTTTGTTGAACCACCCCATAAGTAATAGTAGCTATAACAACACAAAATGTTAACATTAATAATATAGTCATAATCGTAATTCCTCCTTATATTTTTTATATATATCACTTAAATTTAACCTTCACAGGTTCAAAAGTAACACCCCCACCCTCATAATACTTACTAAACAATTCATAATATTCCAGTCTTAGCCCTTGTATAAATACTATGAGCCCTTCAAGGCATATAATTATTACATTTCCAAGTATTAGTATTAGCACTGAAGCAAATCCACTTTTAGCCATTGATGCCAACGCAGCAAATGCAACAAACAAACCAACATGATTTAAAGCAAAAGCACCTACTCTTACAAATGAGAGTGTATTAGAAAACATAGATAGTAAAGTTTCTACTACCTCAAAACTTGATTCTATAAAATAATCTTTAGCTCCAGCTTCAAACAATACTTTTTTACCTAAAATAATATTTGCTAGTGGTTGCTTTAACAATATCAATAATAGAAAGAAAATAAAATATATTATCCAAATAGTTGTTGGCAATAATGGATTTTTATAGACAATAGATACTATTAATGATAATGCTCCAATATAAAACATAAAACCTGCAATACCTTCTTTTCCGAATATTCCCTGTTCTATGTCTTTTCTTCTTAAGCTATTAGTTATTCCTAAAACAAAACCTAAAATCAAGAAACCGCATCCAAAAATTATTGCGGTAATAAGTATATCTTGTATATGTTCCATAGGCCTAATTAGAAGAGCTGGAATTACTGTTTCAGAGCCAAAAACACTTCCATATAAAAAACCAAATATAATAGAACTTATCCCAATTCTTTCAAAAATTCCACCAAAACTATTATTACCTAGCTTATTCTTAAGCAAAAATCCTGCTAATACCAATACTAATCCTTGTCCTATATCCCCAAACATAGCACCAAACATTAAAGTATATGTTATTGCCAAAAATATGGTGGGATCGATTTCACCATAGCTAGGAATACCATACATTCCAACCATACTCTCAAACGGGCTAAACAATTTATTATTTATAAGCATTGTTGGTATAATTATATCTTTATTTGTTCTTTCATTAGGGTCCTTTCTAATAAATATAATTCTATCATCAAAGCTCGAAAGCACATTGTTAAAATTTTCCATATAGCTTTCTGGTATCCAACCAGAAATATAAAAAAATTCATTAGTACAAGCAGCACTTTTTTTTATTTCTCCAGACCTTTGCTCTAATTCATAACTATTTTGAATGTTTTTTATAATTTCATAATTTTCAATTAGGAAATCATTAAGCCGTTTTTGAATTTCATCTATAGATTGTTGCACTTGGTTTACTTCTGAGCGTACTGTTACTGCCACTTCCCTCGGAATTCCTGTGTAATGATCAGGCACTATAATTTTTTCGCAATTAGCAGATTTAAAAATTTTTTCCGTCTCTACTAACAAGAGTATCGGAGTAAATGCTATAAATATAACATAATCTTTTTCTGTATAGACTGATTGGACTACTGAAGGTATATTTTCATAATTGGCTTTTATTTTAAGCATATTTTGCTCTGGCACTTTGTATAAGCCCATTTCAAAATTTTTCATAGTCGTAATATCTTCTAAGGGAAGCGATATTTTTTTTAAAAACTTTAAGGCCTCATAAGTATTTTTAAGATAATGCGCTTTCTCTTTCAAATCCTCGAGTTCTATGTTTAAAATATTATAACTTCCGTAGACTTCTGATAATTGTTTTTCTATGGCATCAAAATCTAAAATCACATCTTTAATATGCTCTTTACTTATACCTAGGGTATTTTGAGCCTCTTGAAGTTTCTCAATATGTTTTAAACTAATATTATATTCTTTATCATACGCGTAAGGTCTTATATAATTTACGTCCATTATAACCTCTACATTATCCGAGGATGTTTTTAATATAAAATCTGACGAGTTTATTTCTTGAAAAGCACTTACTGGTTGCATACAGCCTTCAAGTGCTAACATTTTAGTTAGTTTATCAAAATTTTCAATTGTCCCAACTAAATTAACCATATGCATTTTTTCTATAGACACAAAATCACCTCCTGCGTTCCTATACGATAGTTAAAAATTTATAATATGGAAGAACTATAATTAATACACTCATTTGTGGTATTGCAATACCTCTTTTGTTCTATTATAGATATAATATCTCTTATTTCAATCCTATAAACAATAAGATAACTAATAACTATGCTAATATTTGTTTTATTTTCTCTAAGAATTTTATTAAAATATTTTTTTTGAAATTCTCGTTCTCGTTTTTCAATTAAATTAGGTTCATCCTTTTCATATATGATAGCATAGGGCGTTTTTTCTAATAGATTTTTAAATTCTTCTATATCATTTATATAACAAAGTTTTCTAAGTTTTTCCTTAGAAAATTTATACCAATTATAAATAGTATAGTTAAAAAGTTCCTCCGGAGGTATTTTGTAAAAAGTTTTCCCTCTATATATCCATCCTAAATTTAAAAGATCCGCTTCAAGACTAATAATACTATAGACTACTTCCTTGTTTTCCTTATCTAAATGGTTGAGTTCGCGTCGAATGGATGTAAAATAAACAAAATCAAGTTCCGTTTCAATTCTAAACAATCCTTTTGCACTTGTATCTTTAGCTAAATTTTTTAGGCTCTTATAATATATGCTACCTTTTAATCCATCTATTACCTCTTCTACATTTTTTAAAGCTAATAAGTAATCATACTTTATTGTATTTAAGGTACTTCTTGCAATTAGCTTGTTTTCTATTTCTTCTTTACTTAGGCCTAAATTTTTACTTCTTATTATTACTTTTAAATCTTCTATTTCCCATCTCAAAAAAAGTGCTTTTATAAGTTCCCTATATTCACCATTAAAATAATTTATAAATTTATTATAAGTACTTATATAATACTTATGTAAAATAATTTCTAAATCACCCCGATGAATCTTCTCTAAGTTATACTCTTCTAAAATTTCACCATAACTAGTTTCCTCTTTTAATACCTCAAGAGTGCTTTTAAAGTCTTTACAATTTAGCAATTTCAAATACTGGTCTTTGCTCAGCATCTTTCCCATCATAGCCCTTACCTTAGTATTTATAGCACTAAACTTAACAACACTTCCCATATATTTTCACTCCTATTGTGACTTTATTATTGTATTAAATATTTCATCAATTATTTTTAATTTATTTCTTTCATATTTCGTATTAATTATAGTTAGTTCTTCTTCTTTTTCTTTTATTATGTTCTTAGCTCTATTTTCAGCCTCTTTTATTATTTCATTGCTTATAGTATTTTTAATATTTTTAGTTTCTTCTTGAAAGCTAACCTTCATATCCAATATATTTTTTTCTAGTTCAATTTCTTTTTCTTTTAAGAGTTCATCAATGCCCTTTCTATAGCTTTCAGCATCTTTGTCTATACTCATTATTTTGTTCATTACAGATTCCAAAGCATCGCCCCCAATATTTTTAAATAATCCATCATTTTTCTATGATAATGAATAATAACTATCCTTTCATTATATTCTCTTTAAATAGTAATGTCTAAAGTTATTTTTGACATTATATGAACGTTTAGTAATGAATATGAGTATTATTCCAATATATAACGTAAATAGCTAACCCTACCTATGTTTATCTCCTAAACCCACCTTATAAAGGCCTTTCACTCTATAAAGACCTTGCCCTTCTAAACTATACCTTTTTATTACCTAAACGATGTAGTATAATTAAATACTATTACTAAATGAATTATTGGAGGAGATACTAATGAAAGATAACATAGAAGAAATTGAAGCTAACGTATTTAACTATCTTTATGAAAATAGAACTGCATCCCCACAAAGCGTAGCAAAAATAAAGTTAGGTATTAATTTAGGTAAGGGTAAAGGTGATCTTAGGTTATTTAAGGCATCTCTTGAATCACTAATTAATAAGAAATTTATAAAAAAGCAAGAGGACAGAGGAAATTATAAAATTAATGAGAATGGAATAGAGCATATTGAAGGGAATTCAATAGAAGTTAATCCTACTGAGGTGAGTTAAAAACAAGTTCTCATCTTATTTCCGGTAAAATAAAAAGCACTCAAAATCTAGTATTTTGAGTGCTTTAACCTTTAGTTGATTTTTAAATTAATAAAAGTATGTTTTAAATTGATAAATTTGCTATTTTCAAAGCACTCTCCATACTTTTAGCTGAAGCTATAAACCCTGCTTTGTGACAAAATATTGCATCATCTATTTTGATTATAGAATTTATTTCTACACTTGATTTCCCTCTAATTGATTCTAATATATCTTTTCTTGCCTCAAAAGTATCAGCAGTTTTCTTTACAGTCAGAATCTTATAATCTTCATTATTATCACCTGGAGAAATAACGAACAATACCTCATTATTTATATCTATTTTAAGTAACTGTTGAAGCCAAGGGCAACCTTTCTTTAAAACCATTATTTCACTAATATTTCTATTTTGAAAAGCCTCATTTACTATGATCCTTGCTTTTATAACAGAAACCTGTCGACTTATTATTCTTTTTATAACTTCAGTAGCATATAGAGCAGCTTCTTCAAATGCCTCGTCTTTAGAATCAAATGAATCCCATGTAGGATTAAAACTTTGGATGATATCACTTATTGAAGTTACTTTAATTTCTGATTTTATATCTATGCCATTATCTGTAGCGTCAATCCCTTGCACTAAATTTTTATCAACATTATCAAAAATGGATATTACATCATTTTCATCAAGCTCCGAATTAAACATTTGTATTACTCGAGACCCAAACTCTCTCCAAACTAAACCACAAGCAGCATAAGGAATATCATTTTCTCTTATTTCTTTATTTAATTGGTGATGGTCGAATTCTCCAAGGGATATGTCATAAACAAAATCTAGTTTTCCAAGTATATTTTCATCTCTTGTTCTTGTTACCTTTATATCACCTAGTAGTAGCCTAAGTATAGCGGTAGCCATAACATCATCTGCATGAAATTTCCCGCTATGTGTTCCTAAAGTTTTAATATCTTTTTCATTAATCATCATTTACCTCTTTCATATTTATATTATAAAAAATATATTTCATATTATTTAGCAATTATTAACTCGCATTAATTTTGATTATACCATAAACACAAAAAAAGAAGGCCTAGATACATAAAATTATGTATCTAGGCCGCAATATGTCAAATTAATTGGCGGGAATATGTGTGAATCGAACACACCCATCGTGGTATTAGCACGACAACACAGTTTTGAAGACTGTTTAAATGTTTGTTGCACGTTAATCCCTTACACGCCAATGGTTTGCAGCTTATTTACATCAACCTTTATGACAGTTACTAATATTTTAATCATTTTAAGTATAAACGATGATATTTTTAAAATCAATAACGATTTATTTGTTATTTCATAAGATTTTGTCCATTGTTAAACTTATATTTGAACAATTAAGCTAAAACCCTATGTGGACACCTTCATATATAAAATCTAATTATTTTTACTATTTCTGTTTATAAATAAAAAAAAAGGGATATAAGGAGTTTATCTTCCTTTACCCTATTTTTTTATTTTCTATTGCTTAGAAATCCACTATCGCTATATAATCATCAATCGCTACTACAGGGAAACTACTTTTTTTAACTAAGACTATGTTTTACTAACCCCTTGTATATCAACATATTAATGTTATTATTTTTCTAATATGTGCTGTTTTCAATGTTTCGTACCCAACTAGTAGACAAATAATAACTAAGACCAACTGGTTTACCGACACAATAAATATACTATGTTATAGTTTGTTATAATCGTTGGTATTGCTAGCTATATTCTTAATCTTTACTTACATATATTTTCACTTTAAATTGTGCAATCTTTTACTCGTGTTGTGTTACGGTTGTGTTACTTTTTATTGCCTTTAACCTCAGTTGTACCAATGTATTATCAAGACTAGTTTAAATGTAATATTGTAGAATTTGGTACTATTTTTTATTTGCAGTACCAACAATAAAATTTGAACTTAAAACAAAACACTTGTTAGTAAGTATAAATCTAGATTATATGATGAGTAATATAACATGATGTTAACCACATTAGCGATACCAGCGTATGGACGTTAATTTTCTTGAAAATATCCACCACCCTAACATATTTTTAACTTCGGCTAGTGGATTGTGGATAAGGAATAATAAATAAAATCATTTTGAAATATTACTAATTATAACTATTTGTTTGCATTGCTTTTGTTTATAGAATCTATAGCTGATTGTATATACTCTCGGAACACTTCATCTGTCATTTTATTATGCCTACCATCATAAGTTCCTGAATTTTCATTATAAGCAGATGCCTTGCCAAAAATCACATATGATCCCTGAAAAGTTCTTGAAACTGTTCTAGCAGTTTTAGGAAGTCTTAATGGGTCTCCATTTTCATTATTTCCGTAATAACCATAATCGTATATGCTTCTATCAAGATAAACACCCGGCTTTAGTTCTGTTAATTCCTCATAGCAAAATGGTGATGTATCTTCATAAACTCCACTGGGTTCAATATTACCTGTATCTAGTCTGAAATAATTCCATTGATAATCAGAATTAAAAGAATGAAATGAAAGTCTTATTGGTTTAATAATATCAATAATACCCCCAAAATTTAATTCAATACAACCTTTTTCAATGGATTCTTTTGAGGAAGTTAGGTCTAGTCCACCTCCTGAAGGACAAAATGTATGGTTTAAATTATCAGGCAATGTAAGTTTATTAAGTACCTGAATTATATCTTGTTTATTTTTCCATACACATTGACTTGGAACGCCAGATGGGAAAATTTCTTTTATACGAGTTTCCCACTTTAGTAAAAATTTTTCTTTAAAATCATCTCTCATATTGCACTCTCCTCCTAATAAATATATTAAATTACATTTTTCCTTTAAAGATAAAGAATAAGGTTAATAAAAATATTATTTGCCTAACCAATTCTGTATTTTAACTCTACAGTATATTAATATTTATAATTAACATCCTATTTTGTTTTGAAAACACCAAATTAAAATATCTTCAGTAATTCTTAGACACATTAATGCATCTTCTTTAGATGGGATTTCTTCACCATGAGGTCCTAATGCAGACATTAAACTATACATTGTAATAAATAATCTATATCTATTAAATTTCGTTTTATTTTCAAGCCAAAAAGTGAAAATCCCATTAATTGATAATCTCGGAGTATTTGAACCACTTGCAATTTCCTTTGTAGCATTTAAAATCCCTTTTGCATAATCATTATTAATAAGGTCTAATTTTATAAAGAATTTTTCAAGTAGAGTCCTACAATTACCAATACAACCTTGATATTCAACATTTCCATAAGTTGAAATTGCTTCCGTGTAATAAGTCATTAATTCATTATTATTTTGGCTTAGCATATTAACTAAATAAGAAACATCATCTTTTCTCTTAAATACGCCTTCTGTATATGGCGCTAGAAAGTACGAATATGAATTATAATCATCAATTTTGTTTTGAATCTCTAATTTATAACCTAATATTGCTAAATAATTTTCTATATTATTAGTATCGTCTTCATCAATTTTACTAATTCTACTGAATATTTCATTTAAAAACATACCTAATGCTTTTTTATTACTTTCAATCTCTGAGCATATATCATTTATTGCTGATCCAGGATTATAATAAATACTTGGATTTTTCCATGAGCCATTAAACGAATGCGGTTCTAAATATATATTATATTTATCTATTAAAGATGATAAGCCTGAACATTCTAATAAACTTTTTCCATCACCATTTTCTTTGATTATTCTATAAGCATATTTACTTAATAACTTAGACATTTGTGCTAATACAATCTTTTCTTGTGAATCCATTAACTCAAACATTTTAATCCCCCCTAACTTGTTATATATATGATTATACAACAAGTTTTACCTATTTTGTAATATATTTTTTTATGTGGACTCTTCAGCCTTATTATAATTGTACGAATTTCTAATTAGTACTACTACCATCCATATAATTTCTAATCTCTCACCTGTTTTTAAATCCATAAAAAATGAGCATTTCTGCACAATAAAATTAATCCTAAGTAAGCTCTTCTATTCCATTATTCGCCTTTAGGGTAATTATCCTTCCTAACTAAATGGTTATTATTCTATTTTTAGAAAAAATTTTATTTTACAATGACATTCTACTGTTTTATTTCATATATATTTTTTGTAGGATTTTATATATGAGGGACTTACTCTTTATCATTTATTCTACATACAAGGAGTTTACTGGCTCCTGTGTGGGGTTTTTATTTCTACTTTTAAAGAAAAGAATCCTTTCAGCACATCCCACTCCATATCAATTACGTTATTACATCAATAAAAACTCTTTTTCCATTCTATTCTACCCTATTACATACCCTGTTCACCTATCTACTCTACTACCTTATATAGTAATATCTTTATCCACTACCATACCCCTTTCCACTAACATAGCTTCATTGATACCTATATGCCCTTTATCCTGTGTATTGTATATACCTTTAGCAAATAAAAAAAGAAGGCTACTTGCCCTCTCCTATTCATAGTCTTTTATGTGTCTGTATAGTGTTGCTCTACTTATATTCAATAGCTTTGCAAACTCAACTCCTGTAATCTCTGCATCCTTCCACTTACTATAATACTTCTTGAAGTCTTTAGGTAAAGTTCTCTTAGGTCTCCCAAGCTTAATCCCCTTAGCTTTAGCGTTCTTTAGTCCTTCTATAACTCTACCTTGTATCTTCTCTCTTTCTTTGTCTGCTATATAAGACAAGAAGTTGATGAGCATATTATTTATTGTGTAGTCTAGCTTACTGTCTCCTGTGCTTACTAACGGAGTATCAAGTATTATTACTTTAATACCTTTTTCAAAGAAGTATTGCAGCTCCTTTGGTGTATCCATGAAGTTTCTACCAAGTCTATCAAGTTCTTTTATTATAATAGTGTCTCCAGACTTAACTGTTTCTTTTAATAACTGATATTGTGGTCTTTCAAAGTCCTTACCACTTGCTCTATCCTCGAATATAACTTTATACTCAATGTTATTAGATGTAGCATACTGTTTTAGTGCTTCATGTTGTCGGTCTGTGTTTTGTTCCTTAGTGCTAACTCTTATATAAGCATATACTCTATTCATTCTTACAGCTCCCCATGAATTATTATTATCATGGCTTAATTATAATGTGTTTCATAAAACATAACAAACTTCATGATACACTTTTAGAACCTATTATGTGGGTTTATTTTCCTTATTCTCTTTCTTTCTCTACGTCTCATATAACTATAGTTTTTTGAAACACTAATTTTAAAATGTAACTGCACTATTAAACCTATTCAATTGAGTTTGCAGCATATAATACTTAAATTCTAATTGAAGTCGATAACAAATGTTTTCTACAGTGCCTAGATTTCAAAGTAAAAAACATCCAAAAAGATTATTTTTATAGCATTGGTGGATATTCAATACTTAGTTTTTAATAAAGAATAACTATTAAGTTCTTAGCTGCTAAGAGCTCTTTGTTTTATAAAACGAAATTTTCTAAATCATCAATTTGAAATTTATCATCTAATTTTAATTTTTCTATTGTTTCTTCATAACCAATTCGCACTTCTTTAAACAATTCATATTCTACTTGAACTTTTTTCGTTGTTGCTATTATATATTCTTTGCTTTCATGATCAAGTGTTTCTTCTAAGAAAATTAATATTTCATATGCACTCAGGAATTTCAATAATCTTGGCTTTATTAATCCTTTATTTGTACCCTTGAGTATTTCAACAAAAAAATTTCTGTCTATTATCACTATTTTTTCTGTTCCTTCTGATGTTTTTATTTCTCGTGTCAAAGTAAGTATAGGTGAATCTTTTATTAATGCGTTTGGACAATATAACTGTCTAATTGTTTCTTGTTTTATTAAGTAACTAAATAATGGAGCATACACTTCGTTTAAACGTCTAATGTATAATTCCCTATTTTTTTCATAAAAATATTTGAATCCACCTATTACTGCTGCTATAAAAACTCCTGATGATAGTATAATTTTTAATATCTCCATAAGCTCACCCCTCTTCCTTAAAATTCTATAAGAGTAGTTAGAAACCTTTTAATGTCTAATCTATTTTACAACATACGTCATAATTATTTTGTTACCTAAATTATTATGGTTTATTCATGCTTTATAAAACATACATAATGTATGTATCTCTGCCTGTAAAGATAAAAATATATTGCTATTTAAAACTTATATAGTTTAATCATTTTTTATGTTATAATTTAGACGATTATAGTATAAAATGTAATTAAAGGAGTAGTTATAAATGAGACTAAGAGAAATTAAATCAATTATAGAAAAATATTCAGATGAAATAAAGCTAGATGCAACCTATGGTGCAAATAATCAAGTTGTTACAATAAAAAATAGTCAAAACACAGTTAATGTGCTAGAACAACTATTTGTATTAGATTTTTTAAAAGATGACATAGAACAATTGAGACTTTACCAAAATATATATAATTCAGCAATACCTGAAATAGCTGTATCAGCTTCTGATTATAGGAAATTTTTAGAAGTACTAACATTAATAAACATGAAATGTAATACTGTTATTTTAGCGATAGAGCAAGCCATAATCAAACAAGATGAGAATTCTATAAGTGTAAAGTTGCCTAAGTTCTTAGCATTAAAAGATATAGCAAATTTTACAAATGAGTTGGATAAAGCACTAAGTCAGTTAATATGTAATAAATACGTAGATGGGGTGGTTCAACTACAAAATTTTGACTCTGGTTCAGAATGGTACGAAATATTAGTTGGTACTCAAGCTGCCGTAATGCTTATTGGAGGTGCAGTTTGGTCAGCAGTCATTATAAATAAAAAAATCGTCGAAACAGAGTTAATAAAAAAAAGTGTACAGGCTATTGGAATTGGAAATGAATCTTTAGAAATCCTAAAAAAAGGATTAGACTCTCAAGTTAATCTCTTATGTGAAAGTGAATCTAACCAACTTTTACACATTAATGGTATAGAGAATTATGACAATGAGTATTTACAACGAGTACAATTATCTATAAAAATATTTGCAGAACTTATACGTAAAGGAGCCGAAATTCATCATTCTCTTATGGCTCCTGAAACAGTCTACAATTTATTTCCTAATTTTAAGAAATTGGGTTCTATACAATCAAAAACACTACAATTGGAAGAGGATAAAGAAAAAGATACTAATGATGAAACTGAATAACATTTGCAGGTCCTTTGTAATTTTTAAACAATCAAGAATTAATTTATTTTCATTATAATTAATTGATTTATAATAGGATTATGGTAAACATTCTTGTATTATGAACCTTATAGAGAATTTTATATACTTTATGCAAATTCTATTGAGGAAAAAACATGTTAACGGTTATTCGGGAAGTGTAGGGTAGGCAATCAACTTCAATGTTCTACAAGAAGTAAAGAAACACAAAGCTCTAATATTTTAACAATAGCCAATATGTTATTTATGCAAAGAATTATTTTAACCACAATTTTTTCTGGTGAAATTGCAATAGGAATTATAGGAGCTTTTTTTGAGGATTAATTGTAGAAAATCAATAATATATAGCTTCAATTTACAAATTAAAATTAAAAGGCCACATCACGGTTCATATTTCAAGATGTGGCTGATTTGTATGCATATACCCTGTACCCGAAGCAGAATCATCTCGCGAAATAAGGTATGAAATAATTTTAATCATATGGCAAATACCTCAGTTTTTTAGGTACTCTCGTAAATAATAATACAAGGTCTTGTATATCCAGTGCCCACTAAGCTTCTTATCTAGGAACATTGTTGTAAAGTTAAATCTCACTTCAAAACTTTTTAAACTCCCTAATAGTGCCTCAGGGTTATATTGCGATGTATAATTATTGGTGGTTATGTCTTCATACCCATTTCCTTGCTCAACCAATAAATAAACTTTAGTATTATCTTTGTTTGCTCTTAGAAATTCTCCTGAGAAGCATACCCTGTTTTTTATACTACAAGCAAGCTCATCTACACTATTCTTTTTCTCAATCATCACAGGCAGGTAGCAATCTTTCATTATTCCTAGCTCTGGTCTTGCTATGAGCTTAACACTGTAATCTCCTGCATCCATTGTTTCAATTTCATATTTTATTTTATGTTCATCAAAATATTCTAATATATGTTGGTTTTTCTTCTCTCGTGAATCTGCTACTATTACTAAATTTTCTTTTAGAATTTTTACAATTTCTAAATCTGAAAATCTAAGGTTCAATTGCATAATTATCACCTTCCTTCAATTTAAGGGTGGATTTAATACTGCTACTTCAGCTTTAACATTTCTTTTAGTTCCTCTACTGTGAAATGACTAAAATCTATTTTGCTTGTAGATACGGTTTCCCCTGTAATTTGGGTTTCTTGTTTATCCACAAATAATTTAAGATGCTTACCTAAAAGTTCATATGCTCTTAGCTTGTCCCCTTCTTTTATTCCACTAACTGCAATAGTCTTAATACCATTCAAGACGAACTCGGCAGTTAAACCGTTGTTTAATGCTCTTTCCTCTAGCTTCTTATCTATAATATTTTTGAGTGAAGTTTTGTGAAGTAACTGATACCCCATTTCTTTAGCAGTATTGGTACTGTAACCACTTCTTATTGCAGCCTGGGTGCTATTCATGTCTATTAAATATTCTGTTATAAATACCTCTTGCTTAGGTGTTAATTTCATCTTAATCTTACCTCCCTTTATGTGTAGTGATTTTTAATTATTTCACCTATGATTTTATTAGAATCCATTTAATACCTCACAATCAAGCATTTCTTTGCCTGTGATTTCCTTATGTTTTATCATCAACATACTTAGACATTCTGTAATCTTTACAAACTCTGGAACCCATGACTCCCTTTTTGTCTGTGTATAATTAGTATCTTCAAGAAACCTTTCCGCTTTCTTTTCCCTCAAAATCAATAAGTTATAGGCTTCCTTTAATTCTAAAATGGACATTGCCATTCGCCACCTCCTAAAGTTAACTCGCTTTCTTGCACCCTATAAATTCTTTTAGATTGCTTACAAAAATGATATGGTGATAATATATTTGTATCTCCATAATACCTATTCTTTTCAATCAGTATTCCACCGTCAAAGGTTTTTAGTTCTTCCATACCTTCGTCTGTTGGTCTTTTTACCCAAAATAAGTTGTGAGCTGCATTTGTTATATCTCCACTTCCCCCTACATCGTTACCTTTGTTTGGATGTACTACTACATTTATCACCACATTATTTTGTAATGCAAATTCTCTTAATGTATCTATAAAATCACTTTGCCCTCTCCATATTCCATTAACGTTAGCCTTAAACTTTATTGTCATAAGGTTATCTAGAAGAAACACTCTGCAATTGTATCTTTTATATGCCTCAAGCATCATTTCGAGTAATCTTTCTTCTTTATTAGTGTTGGTATCGTCATAGATAAACATTTTTCCTTTTATCCAGTTATCTACTTTTTCAACAAACCCATCCTTAGGCTTATAATTGGTTATATTTGTTTTCTTATCTGTTATTCCTATAATATTGTTGTTTCCTACTGCTTGTAGGCAACTCCATAATTTAAAAAACCCTGCCGACAATTCTCCTGTGTATATAAAGGTGTTAAATCCTTCATCTACGCACTTTAACATGCTTTGACCTACAACTGTACTCTTTCCGCTTCCTCGCCTTCCTGTCCATATATTGAGTGATGGGAACACGTACCCACCACAATAAGTATCTATTGCATAAATTCCAGTGACGCATCTTTCCATTTTAGTCGGGTCTGTTATTTTTACATTTGCAATATCTGTCATACCAACCACTGGTATTATTTCTGCTTTTCTTATTCCTGTTTTCACATATTCTTTCCCAAATAATTTTAGTTCCTCATTTACATCATTTAGTTCATGTTTTACTATTTTAGTTTTATAGCTGCCAAACTTTGTTATAAGTTCTTTTGTTAACTTTTCACCTGCATCATCATTGTCAAAATAAAAAATCCATTCTTTAACTTCATTAACCCACTCATAGCAATTATCAATCCATGTCTGGTCGTTGGTTCCGCTCGGTATTGAAACAACGTTGAATTCTCCACTTTCCATAACACTAAGAGCATCAACCATACCTTCTGTTAAAACCACTGGTCGCTTTGGGTCAACTTTATCCATATTCCAGAGAACGTGCTTACCACCTTTCTCTTTCCATTCTTTCATTTCTTTTTTGCCTTTTATTATTTCCTGTTTATGTGTAATCCTCACCTTATTCATTACTAATTCACCATTTTGGTAAAATTGGAATATGGCATAATCTTGTCCGTATTTTGTAATACTCTTAACTTCTGTATTTTCAAGTGTTGCTCTGCTTATACCTCTGCTACTAAAATATTTTACTGTGTTGTCTGAAACTTTGCTAACGTTATACTGTGGCTTTATATATACTTCCACTGACTTTTCGCTCATGCCATGTTCTTTTAACCATTCTATATAATAATCAGCTTGAACCCCATGTCTGTCGCACAATTCCTTGAATGTTCCTTTTTCACCACACTTACCACGCAAGCAGTTGAATGTATGTTTTGCTGTGTTAACTGAGAATGTAAACTGGTCACGATGTTGTCCACCATTACAGAATGGACAGTATTTTGCTTCAATTTCTTTATCCTTTTTTTTGAATTCTATTAAATAAGACCTTGCAAACTCTATTTCATTCATGCTACGCTCCTTATACCACTGTGTACTGTGACTTTTTTTCTACAGGTTTATCTTTTCTTAACCATCCTAATATAGTCAAATAATCTGAACTAGTGGTTTTACCATTGCCACCCTTCCATAGGTCCAAATCTATTATCTTGTTTTCTATAATATCTTTAGAATACATAGTAATTAGTTTCTGGTACTCTTCTTCTAATAAGGTAACTCTTTCGGCATAATTTATTTTTACAGGTATTTCTTTTATTTCTTTTATTTCTTTTATTTCTTTTATTTCTTTACTTTCATTTTCTTTGCCATCCTTTGCTAAAGCATTGCCATGCGGTTGGTATGCGGTTGCTATAGCATTGCCATTATTCCACTTACTATCAGCGCCTTTTTTCCCTGCCACAACTCGTTTTTGTCTTTTTTCTTCTTTCAGTTTCATTCTTCTTATTAAGCTATTGCTCCAAAAATTTTCTCCATCTGATTCAAATAATTCATAATCCACTACACAACTATTAACAAATTTTTCAACCATACTAACATCAGTTAACATAGCCATGGCAATTGCACTAAAATTTATTTTATTAAGCTTTAGAATGTATTCATCATGTTCACTTAACATTTCAACTATTGCCCAATAAAGCCCATAGCCTTCTGACCTATATTCTAAAAGCATAGCCATTATTTTGGGGTCAGTCCTTGCGTTTGTGTCATGAGAAAAATAATAAGCATCCTTCGACATATAATTACCACCTACTTTTGACTAAGCTCATTCCTTTATACCTCCTATTCTTTATTTGTATATTGTGGGAATAATTTTTCTTCATTAATATTTAATGCTTCTGCTAACCTTTTCCTCCAACCTGGGTATGGAAAAGTTTTTGCTGTTTCAATATGGTATATATTGGATGGAGATATTCCAGTTAACTGTGAAAGCTTTTGTTTACTTAACCCTCTATTTTCTCTGTATTCAGTTACATTATTTTCAAACACCACTTAAAACGCTCCTTTTTTATCATTGATTTATAACATGTTGCATGTTATACTTTCATTGTCCAATGTAATTAATAATCTCACTCGACATACTTATTGTAGCACCTAACATGTCCTTTGAACATGGGACACTTCACTGGACAAAATGTATCCGTTAGACAAATTGAATAAGGAGTGATTATCTTGATATATAACGAACCCTTTAAAATGTCATGGAAAGTAAAAAATTGTGAAATTCAAAATGATGAAATTGTTGAAATCAAAGGTATTTCCCCAAAAGAATATAATCCATTTGACTATTATGGCAAGGATGATAACTATGTTCTTTATAGAAAATTCATTTCATTAGATGAAAATAATAATGATGAAATATTAGAATTTATAAGACTTTTCGGTTTTCTGGGTCTCGATAGCATTCATAGAAGAGACAAGTTAAAAGAAGCTAATGAAAAGGTTAAATCAACTGAATTGTATATGACTACAAGGGAGAACCTTCTAATTAAATTATTTGCAGAAAAAATCGATAGCATAATAAAAACTCCGAAACTGCCATTATTAAATAATGAGGAAACTTACTGGAGCAAAGTTGCTAAAAATCCCCAATTATTTTTGCAGCCATATGAATCGACTGTAGATGATAAGTCAAAAGCTATGCATAACTCAAGTGAAAATCTTTCAAATAAGTATGTAAATATATTATTAAATCATAAAAACATACCTATGAAAGAAAAAATAAACGATATTAAAATAGAAATTAAGAGAATGAAATTAATTTCAAAATTATGGGACAGTATATCATTTAAAGATATTGAAATTATCAATAAAAATATTTTTGCTCTTAGGATTTTTGAAAAAGATGAAGCTACTAGACAATGTATTATAAATAATTTTAAATCCACTGAAACATATGAAACATATGAACAAACTTTATATTATGCAAAAATTCTTATGGATGCTGTAATTAATCAACAGATAGTTCATGTTAAACCATATTTAGCACACGGTAATATGCAAGAATTTATGGACAATCCAACTAGAAAATCTAAAGGTCATTGGAGTGCACCTGATTTACTTTCAGCTATGTATATCATGATATACATGGATTTTGTTGAAGGTAAAATGGTCCGTAAATGCAGAAATGAAACTTGCAATAATTGGTTTGAAATTTTCGGAAATTACGCTAGAAAAATATATTGCACTCCACAATGTGCAAATACTCAAGGGAAAAGGGAATCAAGAAGAAAAAGAAAGGCAGAAATAATGGCAATTGATGAACGTGGAGAAAGTTCTTAACGACTAACCTTATTACTAGGGTACAACAAGAATGGTAAACTATGATGATCAGTAATCTTCTTTAGTATAAGTGCATATACATTATTTTCAATATCTTCACTGTAAATTAAGGGAACCCCTTTTGAGGTCCCCTTAAAAATTGTTACATTATCATCACTAATAAACATATACTTTCATTTAAAGTAGTTGTCTAAAGGACTAGCTTTTTTATGATTTCTCTTCAAGTCTTCCGTTTCTAGTTGTACATATCTTCTGGTAGTAAGCAGACTACTATGTCCCATAATTCTTTGTAAAGTAAACAAATCCATTATTCCAGCTTTAACTGCATTGGTGGCAAATGTATGTCTAAAAATATAAGGTGTACATCTTTTACCCAAATTAATTTTTTCTCCTAATCTTCTAAAAGATAACATTAAGTTTTGTTCTTTAATTTGTCCTCCATATGTGCTTTGGAATAAATAATCTGATTTGTTTTGTAATGCACATTCAATTAATTCTCTTAATAATTTACAAGTTTTAGCACTTAAAGGTAATTGTCTACTGACTCTTGTTTTGCTAACCTCAGCTCTAACTGTTAATAATCCTTGTTTTAAGTCTATATCTTGTATTTTCAATAAAGCTAATTCTTTACTTCTTATGCCACAATCTAAAATTGTTATCATTCCAGTATAATCTCTGAAACCTGTATACGTTCCCATGTCGCAAGCCTTTAATACCCTCTTAACTTCTATATCTGTCAATGGTTTAACTGCATCCAGTGGTGTTTTAACAAGCTTTAATTTAATGTTAATGTTTTCTTCTATATATTTATTTTCATATAGCCATTTCAAATAACATTTAATTGTTCTAAGTCTTATATTAACTGTAAATGAGCTATACTCTCTCTCATGGAGCATATAATACAAATAAGTTTTAAATAATTGACTATCTACCGCAACACAGTTTGTATTAGACTGTATATCAGTTTTTACATATTTGAGGAAATAATTAAGATTAATTTTATGTTCCTTTAAAGTCCTCTCTTCAAGTCTTTCCAATGCTTTGTCATTCATAAATGTGTCATGTAATTCTACAAAATCTTGAAATGTAATTTTTTCTTTTTCTACCCAGTCGTTTTGCACCACAGTTTTAAACGTGTCCTTGAATTGATAGTTGATTTTCTTCTTACCCATTGCTATTCCTCACTTTCATGTTTTTTAGTGAGAAAAATATTAGTAACTATCTGCATTACAGTTCTACTTTCTACAAGCCCCTCTTTAATCTTATTTCTACAAAATAAAAGCGGCCCAGAATACATAAAAATATGTATCTAGGCCGCAATATGTCAAATTAAGTGGCGGGAATATGTGTGAATCGAACACACCCATCGTGGTATTAGCACGACAACACAGTTTTGAAGACTGGCAGGCACACCAGCACCTATCTACTCCCATGAACAGTGCTAATTATAGCATATTACACTGGTATATTCAATAGCAATATGCACCATTTTGTCGAATTCTTTTATTTTCAATCACAATATACGTCTAACTATCTTTAAACATTACTCTATCATTCTCTACCCTTTTAGTTAATTTTATACCATCAAAATGTTCTAAAAGTGCTACTGCAAATTTTCGACTTGTGTCAAATACTCCCCTAGCGGTGGATGCCGCTATGCTACCGTTTTCTTTAATGTAGTTACACACTATTGTTTTTGAGTTTTCATAATGTTCCACTGTAAAAATACAATCCTCAGCTATTTTTATTAATTCACCATTATCCATAAGGGAATCGAAAACCATTTTAAAGGCCTTTTTATCCTTTTCATTTATAGCTAAGTCGGAATATTTAGGGGTATTATATCGGCCCTTATCAAAAGCTGAAATAATGCTAGTTTTTAGTTTTTCTTGCTCCACTGTATATTGTATCCTAAAATCATATAAACATACGGATTTTTCATATAATTTTATAACATATCTATTTTCCATTAGTAATAATATTTCATCATAAATTTTTTGCTTAATATTTTTTCCAAAAATCTTATTCTTGATTTCCTCTTTTGGCATACCAACCTTAAGTGGATTTTCATTATGATACACTGTTAAAATTTGCTCTATTTCCTCTATCTTTTGCTTTAGGAAATTCTTATGTATATATATTGTCTTATCTAAGGCTGTTAACTTAATTATTATATTGTCCTCTACCAATGCTTGTAATTTATCTTCTATATATTCTTCATTTTTACCTAGTGCTTTTAAAATCACAGTAGTATCTGGATAATCCCCACTTAATTTTTTAAGAGTGTTCTCTAAAATATTTTCAGTTTTTCCACTTTCTTTAACTTTAAGCTCTTCTATATACTTTTCATTAAATCTTTTAGCCTTTTCGGCAGATGGGTCAATAATAGTTCCACCGGCTATTGTGTGCATTGGGGAATAGCTTCTAAGTACGTATCTATCATTTCTTTGAGCATTTATGGGTTTTTCGAGTCTTAATTGTACATAGGCACTTTCTCCTGGAGCTATTTCTTCTCTGTCTAATATAACAACTCTACATAGGATTTCCTCTGTTCCATGATATAATCTAACCCTCTGCCTATTCACTAGAGGTTTTTCTGCACTTTTTAAATAGTAAAGGTTACAATCAATTGAAAAGGAAGGCTCCATTATATTTAACTTGGAAACTACATTCCCTCTTCCTATTTCACTTAATTTTATATTAGCTAGATTTATAGCACATCTTTGCCCTGCTTCTCCAAACTCTTCAGGTTTATCATGAATATGAATGCCGCGAACCTTTGTAACTACTTTTGAAGGATATACTTCTACAGCATCCCCCACCCTTACTCTTCCACTTATTATTGTTCCAGTTACCACCGTACCAAATCCAGTTACAGAAAATGCTCTATCCACAGGTAACCTAAAATGCCCTTCTGTATCTTTAGCATCAACTTCTTCAGTGATTTTATCAATATCGCTAACTAGCTGATCAAACCCCATTTTTGTTTTTGAGGATACTGCATGAATAGGCGCATTTTCTAAAAATGTACCTTTAAATTCATCCCTCAAATCACCTTTAATCATTTCAATCCATTCAGCGTCCACTAAATCAGCTTTTGTAAGCACTATAATTCCTTTTTTAACATTTAGCAATTGCAATATTTCAAAATGCTCTCTAGTTTGAGGCATAATACCTTCATCCGCTGCTATAACGAGTAGAACTACATCAATGCTGCTTATTCCTGCTAGCATGTTCTTAATAAATTTTTCATGACCTGGAACGTCAATAATTCCAGCTCTTCTGCCAGAGGGTAAATCGAAATAGGTGAATCCTAAATTTATAGAAATGCCTCTGTCCTTTTCCTCTTTTAAAGTATCCGTCTCTCTACCGGTTAAGGCTTTAATTAAGGTAGTCTTTCCATGATCTATATGCCCTGCCGTTCCTATAATAATATGCTTCATGTAAGCAACATCCTTTCCACAAAAATATATTACATGCTTTTAAAAGCCTCTACAATAATCCCATAATCCTTTTCAAATAGTGTCCTAAGATCCATTATAACTTCATTATTATTAATTCGTACAATTATAGCTACTTCATTCATTCTTAGAGTCTCTTCTATTTGCTGCGCTGTATAACTTTCACTTTTTGTTTTTATTACATAAGTTTCTATTTTCTCTGTTGGCATTGAACCACCACCAACCATTGAGTAATCATTCTCTATAGTGAAATTGAATTTATCAGTTTTATTTTGAAGCATTCTTTTTAGTTTTTTAGCTCTTTTCTTAAGCTCATCTGCACTACATAATAGCATGTTTAAAGTTGGTATGTTTTTAATAGCCTCTGTTTCCTCTAAATAATGCTGCAACGTACCTTCTAACGCCGCCAAAGTCATTTTATCTATTCTTAGCGCCCTAGTTAATTGATTCTTCCTCATTCTTTCAATATACTTCGCTTTACCTACTATAATCCCAGCTTGAGGACCACCTAGCATCTTGTCTCCACTAAAGGTTACTACATCTATGCCCTTTTTTATGCTTTCCTGAACTGTTGGCTCATAGACAAACCCATATTTTGAGTAGTCTATTAGCACTCCACTTCCTATGTCTTCAACTACTGGTATATCTTTTCCATTCCCTAACTTTACTAAATCTTCTATAGGTACCTCTTCTGTAAACCCCATAATTTTGAAATTGGAAGTGTGTACTTTTAATAATACTCCTGTGTTTTCAGTAATATTATCCTCATAATCGTATAAATGAGTTCTATTAGTTGTACCTACTTCTACTAGTTTAGCTCCACTAAATTTCATAACCTCAGGAACCCTAAAGGACCCACCAATTTCAACTAATTGTCCTCTAGATACTATTGCTTCCTTTTCCCTACAAAGTGTATCTAACGCAAGCATTACTGCCGCTGCATTGTTGTTTACCACCATAGCAGCCTCTGCGCCAGTTATTTTTGTAAGGATATCTTCTATATGTGAATATCTAGACCCTCTACTCCCTTTTTCAATGTCATATTCAAGATTGTTATAATTCTCAGCAACATTAATTACTCTATCTATAGCATCCTTTGATAAAAGAGATCTGCCTAAATTTGTATGGACAACAGTTCCTGTGGCATTTATAACTTTTCTCAGCTTTGGACTATTCTTTTTATTTAATAGTTTAATAGAGTGGCTTATAACTTCTTCTTTGCTTAATGATTGTATTTCATCATTTAGAATTGCTTTTCTATAAACTTCTATAGTCTCTCTTAAAGAATCCAATACAAGAACTCTTATATTACTATCTAACTGCTGTTTTATTTCTTCTTGTTGAAGTAGATCATCTACCTTAGGTAAGCTTCTTAATAACTCTCTATCCATTGTAATCTCACCCCACATTTATTTTGTTAATTAAATCATTCCGGTTACTCCACAATTATATATTTATCTTGCAAAGGGATTACTTCTCCAATAATTTGTGATTTTAATTCTAACTCATTTAACCTACTCATAAGTTTTGACCCTTCTGCTTTTGTGCAGGATACTAAAAGTCCACCTGAAGTTTGAGGATCAAATAATATGTCCTCTAACCATTCTGGTATACTTCTAAGTTCATATTTACCATCTAAGTATGCTTTATTGTTATAATTGCCTGCAGGTACTAGTCCTATCTTTGCATACTCTTTAGCTTCTTTTATATATGGTATGTTTTCTTTGAATAATTTTAAGCTTACGTCTGATCCCTTAGCCATTTCATAGCAGTGACCCATAATACCAAAGCCAGTTATGTCCGTACAAGCACTTATCTCATGCTCCATAATGATTTCTCCAGCATATTTATTTAAAGTACTCATAACCAAAACTGCCATGTCATAAGCCTCTTTTGAAGCCAATTCAGCTTTTATTGCAGTACTAATTATACCAGTACCCAAGGGTTTGGTTAAAATTAATACGTCTCCTACATTACAGCCATAATTTTTAAGCACCTTATCTGGATGCACTATTCCCATCACAGATAGACCATATTTAGGTTCATCATCCTGTACTGAATGCCCACCTATTACTATTGCCCCAGCTTCTATTACTTTATCTGCTCCACCTTTTAAAATTTGCCCAAGTATATCTATATTTAAACAATTAGGAAAACATACTATATTTAAAGCAAGTGTTGGTTTACCTCCCATAGCGTACACATCACTTAATGAATTTGCCGCTGCTATTTGACCAAAGGTATAAGGATCGTCTACCACAGGTGTAAAAAAATCTAAGGTTTGAATTACTGCAATTTCATCGCTTAATTTGTACACCGCTGCATCATCCGAGGTTTCTATTCCAACAATTAAGTTTTCATTTTCCATTTTAGGTAATTTACCTAGTATCTTCGATAAGGCCTCCGGCCCTATTTTCGCTGCTCAGCCAGAGGTTTTTGATAGTTCTGTAAGTCTTTTTTCCATAATAACCTCCTTGTAGTTCTCTGGGGCAGAAAACAATTATCAATTGTTTTCCCTCCTTGTAATTCTCTATCATTAGTAACAATAATTAATTGTTACTAAATCTTCAAGATAATTTTATACCATTCCTCACTTTATGTCCACCTTATCTATAAATTTGCTTAAGGTCTTTTCTCCAATACCATCTACTTTTGTAAGTTCTTCTACAGACTTAAATCCTCCGTTTTCTTCTCTATATTTGATTATTCCATCTGCCTTAACGTCTCCTATACCTGTAAGCGTTTTTAATTCTTCTTTATTTGCAGTGTTTATGTTAATAATAGCATTTACTACGGTGGAGCTTGAAACTGTAGAACTACTAGCTTTACTTTGGAGATTTTGTATTTTATCTACCTCACCCTTTTTATGAATCACAATACATTCTTCATCCTTTAGTTTTTCCGAGAGATTAGTTGCATCGAGATCTGCATCTAGGGTAACGCCCCCCGCTAACTTTATAAGGTCAGTCACCCTACTTTCCTTTTTTATTTCATAGACCCCTGGATATGTCACAGCTCCCTTTATGTCTACTTTAATATTAGTATCTTCTAATGTATTGGTTTGACCTGCTATATTTGATTTAGTTGCATCAACCACCTTTACATCTTTTTTTTCTAAAGTTTTATCAGTTTCTACAAATATATCTTTGTAATCTGTAGCATTAACACTTTCTTTTGGGCCTGACATTGTGTATCCAACAATTATAAATACAATGCTTATGAATAGAATAACTATAGAACCAATAATTTTTTCTTTGTTTTTCATAACTCCTCCTTTTTACCTTCATATATAAAATTATTGACAACTTTTCGTAAATACTGTCGCTAAGAAAGATTTATTTTGATATAATGTAACTATTGATAACTGGGAGGTAATTTATGAAGAAATTGATCACGATAATATTTACATCATTATTTTTACTTTTTAATATAAACCCAACAGTCCAAGCACTAGTAACTCCACCAGTTGTATCTGCTGATAGTGTGGTTTTAATGGATGCCACTACGGGTAAAATACTTTATGAAAAAAATAAGGATTCTGCTTATCCCCCAGCTTCCACTACTAAGATAATGACTATACTTCTAGTCTTAGAAAAATGTAATCTAAACGATGTGGTAACAGTAAGTAAAAATGCGGAGATGACTGATGGATCAAAAATATACATCACCCAAGGCGAAAAGCTTCCTGTAAAAGAATTATTATATGGATTAATATTAGCTTCCGCTAATGATTGCGCTGTAGCCTTAGCAGAGCATGTGAGTGGCTCTACAGAGAAATTTGCAGTGCTTATGAATGAGAAAGCAAATTCACTAGGTTGTAAAAATACTAATTTTGTCAATCCTAATGGCTTGTATGATGTTAATCATAAAACTTCAGCCTATGATTTATCACTAATAATGCAAGAACTTACTAAGTATAATGAATACAAAGAAATAGCAACAACTCCTTCATATATAATGGCACCAACAAATAAATCTGTGGCAAAACGACCTCTTTGGAATGGTAATAGGCTAATACATAAGGGCGACAGCTACTACTATCCAGATTGTGAAGGTGGAAAGACAGGCTATACCGTTCAATCTAAACATTCTTATATTGCCGCAGCTAATAGAAATGGTCAAAAACTTATAGTAGCTCTTGTACATGACTCTAAAAAGACTTTTTTCCCAGACAGTAAAAAACTACTTGATTATGGATTCGAGAATTTTGAGCTCTCTAAATATTTTAATAAGGGTGATGAAGTATCAAATTTAAAATTAGAAGATGGTACAATAATTCCCTTACTTGCTTCAAAGGATTTTTATATTGTTAAAGCTAAAAATTCAACTGAAGCGGAAGCTCCAATTATTGAGACTGAGCAAAAAAATTCAAACCCCTCATCTATTGTAAAAGGTGATGAAATAAGTAAAGCAACAATTACGTTTGGTAAAGATTCCTACGATTTAAATTTGTCTAGCGGAGTAAATTATTCTAAACCCTCATCAATAAGCAATGAGCTAAAGGGTGCTTCAAAAAACTCCAAAAGCATAATAAAAACAATAAAATATGTTGCCATTTTCTTTGCAGTACTCATAGTATTTTTGAGATTAAGGCATCTAAGAAGAAGAAAAAAAAATAGATTGAAGAGATTCATAAACCATTTAAATAGTAAAAGATAACAGGTCAAGAAAACCCCAGGTACATACTAAATAGTATGTACCTGGGGTTTTCTTATATTTTACTTTCAGCCTTTAGTTTACTTATCAAATTCACTATATCATCTGGAAGCTCAGTCTCAAGTATAAGTTCATCACCAGTTCTTGGGTGTGGAAAAATTAATTTATAAGCATGAAGTGCCTGCCTCTCAATATAACTTCCTTCAGATGTCCCATAAAGGCTATCCCCATAAATCGGATGACCAATATGACTTAAGTGAACACGAATCTGATGTGTTCTACCAGTTTCCAAAGTCAATTTTAGAAGGTCTCCATTTTTAAAAGAATCAATAACCTCATAATGAGTTATACTTCTTTGTCCCTCTTCCCAAACTTCCCTTGCCGCACCCTCTTCATTGGGTTTTCCAATAGGCAAATCGATAGTGCCTGACTTGTTTTGCATATTACCATGTACAACAGCCATATAGCTCTTCTCAAAGGTTTTGCTTTGCATGTCTTTGCTCTGCATGTCTCTAGCTAAGGCCATATGTGCAAATTTATTTTTTGCAATTATTATAAGACCGGAAGTATCCATGTCGAGTCTACTCACTAGTCTAACAATGCAATTTTCATGTTTTTCTTTAAAATAATATGAAACTCCATTGGAAAGGGTCCCGAAGGGATAACCTCTAGTCGGATGAACCACTATACCTGGACTCTTATTTATAACTATAAGATCTATATCCTCATATGCAACATCTAAGTCCATCTTCTCCGGTTCAATGTTTTGATGCTCATTAGTCTTCATATCAATTTCTATTTTATCTTTTGAATTTATTCTATGATTTAACTTAGCCACTTTATTATTTACACTTATTTTTCCAGTAAGCCCTGAGCTTTTTAAAAATCTACTAGATAAATTCTCTGTATACTTTAAATAATCTCTTAATTTTACTTCATGAATGTTTTCGGCAACTATATATGTTAATTTATTGCTGCACACTAATTTATTAGTTAGCACTAATTTATTAGTGAACAATCTGCGATTACTTCTATTTCTACTAATGCATCCTTAGGAAGTTTCGCTACCTGAACACAAGATCTAGCAGGTGGATTTGCACTAAAATATTGTGAATATACTTCATTCATATCAGCAAAATCATTCATATCCTTTAAAAATACTACAGTTTTTACTACCTTGTCTAAAGATGTACCTGCCTCTTCTAATATAGCTTTTACATTATCTAAAGATTGTGCTGTAGCTTTTTTTATATCATCATTTATAAATTCTCCAGTAGCAGCATTTATAGCTAATTGTCCTGAGGTATATATCATATTCCCAACTTTCACTGCTTGAGAGTATGGTCCAAGGGCTGCTGGTGCTTTAATTGTGCTTATAATCTGTTTTTCCATTTTTCTTCCTCCTCATGATTTTAGATAGTGTTAGTACTATCTAACTGTATATTATTAATAGTTGCAAAATATTAATACATGTATTCATGGTCTTCACCTAACAAAACTATTATATCAAAATTCTCCTGTGTTGACGATGAAAATTCAATGTTTTCTATTTTAAAATCTTTTATTAGATCAGCCTTTATATCTTCACTGCTATTATATACTATAATCTTAGTTTTACTAGTAGGATCACCATTTTCTGTTAGCGGCTTATTATATCCTTCTTCTGAAAGATATTTTGAAAAATCACTAGCTAAGCCTGATTTTTTAGTGCCATTCATTATCTTAATTTTAAACTTTGACTTATCAATATTCTGTACTTTACTATCATTTAATTTTGAGATAAGCTGAGCATTTTGAGCTTCATCAAATACTAAATATGATTGGCCACCTATATACTTTGAATCACCTTTAATTGTATCCATAGCCATCTTGTCCTTACCTATGGCACCAAATATGTATCCATATTTAAGTATACCATTTGCATCCATATTAGTTTCTACATAGCTTTGAATTGCCGATAAAATACTTGGCATCTTTATTACTATAGTAGGGCTTTTTACTTTTTCCATAACTTTACCAATAAACATTTGCTGATTTTTTATTCTCCCCAGGTCTCCATCCGCTAAACCACTACCATTATTATTTTTTCTCCACCTGAAAAATTCTTCGGCTTTTTTACCATCTAAATGAACTGTTGTACCCTTTTTAAAATGAATACTCAAATCTTGGGACGGGTCGTCATAATCCATTGTCCTTGTTATATCCATATCAATGCCACCAATAGCATCGATTACTTGTCTAAATCCTTCATAGTCAATTTTTCCATAGTAGTCAATTTTAATACCTAATAGCTCTTCTACAGCACTAACTGCGCCAATTACGCCATCACTAGCATGGGCAGCATTAATTTTTTGATTTTTTCCATTTATCTTAATTAAAGTATCTCTAGGAATAGAAACTAAACTAACTTTTTTATCTTCTGCATTATAATGTGCTAATATCATTGTGTCTGTCCTCTTAGGATCATCATCATTTGTAGCACCAGCGGTACCTATATCTACACCCATAACAAGTATATTGCAGGATCCCCCCTCGTTACTTATTTTTTCTAGCTCATCCTTGCTTAATTTCGACGTTATATCTTTTTCAGTTAAATCTACTGCACTATTATTAAGATTAGATAAATAATAATAAAAACACGCAAAAATCGATGCAAAAACTATCACCATAAAAGTAATAGTAACAATGGCAAACCTTTTAAAATTAACTATCTTTTTTCGTTTTTTCTGTTTTTTCATACTTTCACCTACTTTGTTTACTTAATAAATAATTTCTTGCTTCTACCGTATCTATATGCAATAATCCCTTTTGACTTATAACATATTTTATAGTGTTTTCAAGCGATTGCATTATTGCTGCATCTAAATCTAATTTACTTAAACTTCTTAATTCCTCTACACCTTTGAATTTTCTTAATGGCTCTATGTAATCTGCAATATAAATTATCTTTTCTAAAATGCTCATGTTTTTTCTACCAGTAGTATGATACCGAATAGCCATCAAAATATCATCCTCTTTAATTTTCATTATTTCTCTAGCTATTATACTTCCAACTAGTCCGTGTAAAATTGATGGGTTATTTGTGTATATTTCATCTATTGGTACCCCATGATCAATAGCCATTTTTATAAGCTCTGCATCCTTCATATTCTTAGCACAGTCATGAACTAATCCTGCAATTCTTGCATTTTCGCAATTTTCTCCATATTTAGTTGCGAGAGTTACTGCAGTTTCACTAACACTTAAACTATGTTTCAATCTGCTTTCATTTAAATTTAATTGCAAATAATGGAGCATTTCTTTTTCATTCCACATTTAAATCCTCCTAATATTTTGCTATTTATATAAATTAAACCCTTTAATAATTTCCTCTACACCCCTTGGCAAAAGATAATTCATATTTCTACCAATTTTTATATTGTTTCTAATACTAGTTGAAGATATGTCTATAATTGGCATATTTATATAAATTATATTCGTGTTGAATTTTTGTTCTATATAACTCTTCTGCTTAACCACTTCTTCTTCTGTAAAGCCTGATCTATTATAAACCACTAACCTACAACTATTGAGAATCCTATCTACATTTTTCCAATTATCTAATTCCATTAAACTATCTAGTCCAATTAAAAAATACCACTCTATATTACGTTGCAATTCACTAAAAAGTTCAACAGTCTCATAGGTATAGCTATTTTCTTTTTTATTTATTTCATAATCACTTACTTCAAAGCGGGCTTCGGATTCTATCCCCTTTTTAACTAAATCATATCTAATTTGAGCATCTGTAATTTTTTTATTGTTTTTATGTGGTGGATTTCCTGCGGGCATGAATATAATTTTGTCTAAATGTAAATTGTATAATGCTTCATAGGCAATATGAATATGACCGATATGAATTGGATCAAAGGTTCCTCCAAAAATGGCCTTTTTCAATGTAACACCTTCTTTATATTGTAATAGTCTAACAACTTGGAAAATAATAACACAAGCTATGATTTTCCATAGAGGAAAAAGCATGTAATTTTACATGCTTTTATGGTAATTCAATTGTTGGCTTTTTTAAAGACCTTTTATAAAATACGCATTTGCTACCAATAGATTGAACTGCCTCAGCTCCTATGGCCTCACTAATTATATCTGATGCTTCTCTGGCAGTTAGTCCACTATTATTTAGAACCTTAATTTTAATAAGTTCTCTAGATTCCAGTGCCTCATTTACCTGCTTTAAAAAGTTTTCTTCTACCCCAGCTTTTCCAAGCTGAAATATTGGTTGTAATGTATTTGCAAGAGTTCTTAAATAACTTCTTTGCTTACTTGTAATCATAATATCCTCCTAGTCACATTCTTATAAGATAAGAATTATTATTCATTACCTTTTATAATAAGAATTCAAATTCAAAGTTTTGTAATCTTACTAAATCCCCGTCTTGAATTCCTTTTGCAACTAATGCATCAAATACTCCCTTATTTTTCAATACTTTGTGGAAATATTTAAGAGAATCCGGTTCATTTACATTAACAGCATTTAACAATCTATCAACAAAGCTTCCTTCAATAACAAAAGTTCCTTCTTCATCTACTTCAATAGTGTAGGTAAATCTCTTTTCTTCTATTACGAATCTATCTTCATCATTTATTACGAGTTCCGTAACTGGAATAGTAGATAACATTCTTGCAGCTTCTTTCATCAGTGCTTCTACACCTTGATTTGTAACCGCAGATATTTTAAATATCTTACTATTATCATATCCCATTTCGTTTAACTTCTTCTTAAAGTTTTCATAGACTTCATCATCAAATAGCATGTCACTTTTATTACAAGCTATTATTTGTGGTCTATCCCATAGTTTAACACTATATTTTCTAAGTTCTTCATTTATTTTCACAAAGTCCTCTACAGGATCCCTACCTTCAATTCCTGAAATATCAACCACATGAATAAGCATTCTAGTTCTTTCAATATGTCTTAAAAATCCTATTCCAAGACCTACTCCTTCAGCTGCTCCTTCAATTATTCCTGGTATATCCGCCATAACAAAACTCTGTGCACCTTTCACGCTTACTACTCCTAAATTTGGTTTTAAAGTAGTAAAGTGATAATTAGCTATTTTAGGTCTTGCTTTTGATACTACTGAAAGCAAAGTTGACTTACCTACATTAGGAAATCCGAGAAGTCCAACATCAGCTAAGCTCTTAAGCTCAAGCTTAATCCATCTTTCTTCTCCTGGCATTCCAGGCTCAGCAAAGTTTGGCGCTTGCCTTGTAGGTGTACAAAATTTAACATTACCTTTTCCACCGTGTCCGGCTTTGCAAACCCGATAAGTTTCACCATCATGAGCTAAATCATACATTACTTTATCTGTTTCAGCATCACGTACAATAGTCCCCATTGGAACTTTAACATACAGAGTCTCTCCAGCTTTTCCATAACACTTAGAACCAGAACCTTGTATTCCATTTTTTGCTACGAATTTTCTTGCATATGAAAAATCTAGTAGAGTAGTCATACTAGCATCAACTACGAGTATTACGTCTCCACCATTTCCACCGTCACCACCATCTGGTCCACCCAGTGGTATATATTTTTCTGTTCTAAACGAAACGGCTCCATTGCCACCATTACCTGATTTAACAAAAATTTTGGCTGTATCAATAAACATATATTTCACCTTACCTTAGCGCATTTTCTATTTTAATATATTGATTAAACTTTAGTCTCTTAGCTCATCACCTGCGGTACTGAATATTAATCTATAAGCTATATTATTATCAAAATCACATCTATAAATTTTTAGATCATCTATTTCCATATCTATTTGCTGCCATTCATCCATCCAACTTATTTCGCCGAGCATTACCTCATTATTGGTAACAAGTAAACTTTCGCCTAATTCATCTTGGAATATATAAATATAGACAAAGTTTTGATCAGTAGCTTCTATCTCCATAAATATAGTGTTAACTAAATCACTTTTTTTATTATATTCATTTTCAAAAATTTTATTTTTAAAATTACTAATCTCGATATCTATTTCTACTTTAACTTCATTTGCCCATAATTTTTTAACATTATTCTCAAGGCATAGTGAAAACCCATTATCTTGTAATTTATAAATCTCACTAATAGTTTCGTTTTGTTTAGATAATCTATCTATGTACTCTATCGCGCCTTGAGGCCTTTTAATTTGCAAATAACCATATATAACTTGAAGATCGTTCATAAAATCGTGTCTTTGTTTTCTAAGTAAGCTTATATAATTTTCTAATTCATTCATTACTATCCTCCGAAAGAGAATTTTAAAAAAGCACCCTTTAAGGGTGCCTTAAATTATTCAGCCATTGCAATTTCTTCTACAATTTCTTCTACATCAATAGGATAAACGCTTGCTTTTTTCTTCATTTTTCCCATTCGTTCGAATTTCACAACTCCATCAACTTTAGCAAAAAGAGTGTCATCTCCACCTATTCCAACGTTAGTTCCTGGATGAATTTTTGTTCCTCTTTGTCTTACTAAAATATTACCTGCAAGAACGAATTGACCGTCTGCACGTTTAGTCCCAAGTCTCTTTGATTCACTGTCTCTACCATTTCTTGAGCTACCTACTCCTTTTTTATGAGCAAATAACTGAAGGTTCATAACTAGCATAGTATTACACCTCCTCTATTTCTACTTTTATATATTTACCATCGGTAATTTCTATACTTTTAAGTCCAAGCATCATTGTTTCTAGTAAAACTTGACATCTTTCAATATCTTCCAAAGTTTGATCTTCTAAATTTATATTCAGAAACCCATCCTCTATACAATACTTTACCTTAATTTTCAAAACTTCCTCAATCCCAATTATTGTAGTTTGAGAAATTGCTGAAATAGCAGCACAAATTAAATCAATATGTACATGCTTTTTTTTAGGCATAGCATGACCTTTTATTTTAAAAGAAACTATTTCACCTTTTCTTCGAACAAATTCAACTTTAACCATAACTAAGCTTCTATCTTCTCGATTTGAATTTTAGTATATGATTGCCTATGTCCTTGTTTCTTTCTATAATCTAACTTTCTCTTAAACTTGAAAACTACAATCTTTTTAGCTTTTCCTTGTGCTAATACTTTAGCAACAACTTTAGCTCCTTCGACTAGAGGTTTCCCAACTACTAAACCTTCTTCCTTGCCTACTGCAAGAATCTCGTTTAATTCAACAGTTGTTTCTACTTCAGCATTCAATTTTTCAACGAATAAAACGTCTCCTTCTTGAACTCTATATTGTTTTCCACCAGTAAGTATTACTGCGTACATAAAATACACCTCCTTGATCCAGTCTCGCCATCCCAGGTACATACCTTATGTAAATAAATAAATAAGTAAGTATGATTTATAACCTTGTGTGTGCGGTCTACAAAAGCCATTTTAACACATATCTATATTTTTGTAAAGCATATTTACCCATATATCTTATATGTCTGCAAATTTCTTATTTGATTTGCGAAAATTAGCGATTCTACTTTGAATTTTTCTAAGTGAGGAATAAAATTTACATAAACACTATACTCTAAAGCTCCTATTATCCTCGCAAATTCTAAAACATCTTCCATGATATCCTTTTGGTAAATCTCATCAATTTCTATATATATGTCTTTTATGCCTTGTTCCTTATGAATCTTAAAAATTTCATTTTTAATTAAAAATTGAATATAGGAGAATTTAACCCTACTACTTTTACCACCGCAATGCTTGCAAGGTTCCTCAATAAACTCGTATATAGATTTTCCCCGCCTACGCCTTGCAATTTGAACTAAATTCAGTTGTGTAAAGGGATAAATTACAGTCTTATTTTTATCATCCGCAAAGCCCATTCTTAAGGTATCTAGTATATTTTTCCTTACCTCTAAATCCTCAATATCAATAAAATCTATTATTATGATACCGCTTAGATTTCGCAGTCTTACTTGCCTTGCAATTTCTTCTGCTGCCTCAATGTTAGTACTTTGTGCGGTTTTTTGCAGCGAACGGCTCTTAACATTCTTTCCAGAATTAACATCAATTACATACATGGCCTCAGTTTTATCAATTACAATATTTCCTCCACATTTTAGTGGAATCCTATGATTTCTTAGACTAAGTATTTCTTTTTCTATTCCATAATAATCAAATAACATTCTGCTTTCATTATGAAGCTCTACTTTTACTGAGATATCAGACCTGTGGTCTGTAAATTTTTTTGCATATCCAAAATCATTTTCATTATTTAATACTATTTTAAAAGTATCCTTGTCTAATATATCACGTAGAGTTCGGTTTAAGGCTCCTGCATCACTATATAACAAAATAGGGTTTCTTGAATACTGCGCATGGTTTATAATGCCTTTATATATTTCATACAATTCTTCAACTTCATCATTTAGAATACTAAGGTCTACATCAAAGGCATTAGTCCTAATCATGACCCCTATATCCTCTGGTTTATTTAATCCTTTAGACACCATTTCTTCAAAAGCACTATTGTTTATTTTTTTAGAAAAGCTTATGTCTTTATTCATGTTTACCACCACGCAGTAAACCCCAGCTATACCGAATGAACTAGTAACTTTTGCTCCTTTTTTATCTATTGCTTCTTTTAAAACTTCGACTATAATTTCGTCGCCTTTTTTTATCTTTGTATTATTGAATTTTTCATCAAGATACATATAACAATCTTTATTGTGCCCAATATCTATAAAAGCACACTTAATTGCTGGAACAATATTTTTTACAACACCCTTATATATTTCTCCTGGAATAGGGCCACTGTAATCTTCTTCTATAAAGCATTCTTTTAATTTGTTATTTTCTTTTATAGCTATTCTTAGAAATTCTTCTTGTCTCTCAATATATATTTCTTTCACTTTAATTCACAGCTCCTGTTTTACTATTATTTGAAAAACTCGCTGAGAGTAACTAATTTATCATCTTTCATTGCATACATTTCTTCTCGTACTATATCAACGAAAGCTTCTTTATTAATAGACTCAATGTTTTCCTTCATATAATTTGCGAGTAACCCAGCAGATAAATTATCACGACTTCCACAAGCAATAAGCACCGAGATAACAAGTATAGAGTTCTCAACCTCATATTCAAATTCATGCACTAAGGGCTTTATATTAACCAATTTTTCTCCACTTTTATTTTTCTTAATAATATTCCATTCTTCATTACTACAAATACTATTTAAGATTTCTTTTATTCCTTCTTCCTGGGTCAATTTTAATTTAATAGAATATTTTGCAGCATCTATAATTGCCATAGCTTGTGACTGCTTTTTTCCCTCCACCTTCGTAACTTTTACAACGTCTAAAATCTTAATACCACGTGGAGTATTTTCATTCATTTTATCTTGAATATATTTTTCTTCTAATTCTTCACTTAAGACTACATCCATATATTCACCCTTAGAATGTACTCCTACAGACAATGGTTGTGCAATAGACACCGCCATATGAGGATTAAACCCTTTTGAATATTCTATTGGAAGTTCTGCCCTTTTAACTATCTTTTGTAGTGTTCTCATTAAATCTAAGTGAGCAATAAATTTAATCTCACCGTCTTTACTATACTTAATTAGATAACGCACTATGGAAACACGTCCCTTCTTTAAAATTAACATTAACACCGCAGTCTGTGCATCCTAGTTTACAATTTTGTGTTAACTCTGCTTTTTTAGCCTTTTCATTTTCTAAAATCAAATACTCCTTATTAACTCCTATATCTATGAAATCCCAAGGAAGTACTTCGTCGTAACTTCTCTCTCTATATGCATAAAAACTCCCGTCGACACCGCATTCTTCCAGTGCTTCTTTCCATATTTCGAAATTGAAATGCTCAGACCAACCATCGAATTTTGCGCCCTTTTCAAAAGCCTTTATTATAACATCACAAATTCTTCTGTCTCCTCTAGCAATAACTGCCTCTAGATATGAAACTATAGATTCATGATAGTTGTATGTAACTGCCTTACTTGTTATAGCATACTTAACTGCTTTGATTTTTTCTACTGCCTCATCCATTGTGCACTGAGCTGCCCATTGGAAAGGTGTAAAAGGTTTTGGTACAAATATAGCAGAGCTTGTAGTAACTCTGAGTCCTCTTTTCCTTACTTCTTTAGGAATTTTAAAGTATTCTCCTGCAACCTTATCTGATAACTCAGCAATGCCGCGCACATCTTCCATGGTTTCATAAGGAAGTCCCACCATAAAATAAAGCTTTATAGTTGACCAACCTGAAGCAAAAACACTGCTAGCCGCTTCTAGTATTTTCTCCTCAGTAACACCCTTATTTATAATATCTCTCATTCTCTGTGTTCCTGCTTCTGGAGCGAAAGTTAAGCCAGTTTTTCTTGCCTTTTGTATTTCATTTATTAAATCCACAGAAAAAGAATCTATCCTAATAGATGGCAAAGATATGCTTACGTGATTTTCCTTGTTTTTTTCTATAAGCGTAGCTATAAGGTTTCGTATATCTGAATAATCACAAATACTTAGTGAACTTAGTGATATTTCTCTATATCCTGTACTCTTTAATAACTTATCTGCTGCCTCTACAAGGGTAGCCGTGGTTTTTTCCCTTACTGGTCTATATATCATACCAGCTTGGCAAAATCTACATCCATTAGTGCAGCCTCTAAAGGTCTCGAGTATTACTCTATCATGTACTATCTCAATATATGGAACTACCATTTTTTCAGGATATGCAACCTCATTAAAATCTGCTACGAACCTTTTCACAACGCGACTAGGCACATCAGGGTATTTAGGTTTAAATTCGCAAATTGTGTTATCCTCGTTATAGGATACCTCATATAATGAAGGCACATATACTCCTCTTATTTTAGATATTTCTCTTAGAAATTCCTTTTTCTTCCCTTTGCCCTTGTACTTTTTATAAACGTCTAACACGTCATTCATTATTTCTTCGCCTTCACCAAGTTCAAAGAAATCCACTATATCATGTAGTGGTTCAGGATTATAAGCACAAGGACCCCCAGCCATAATTATAGGTTCGTCTTCACCTCTTTGAGACGCTCTTATAGTTATGCCTGACATATCAAGCATATTAAGTATATTAGTATAACTCATCTCATATTGTAGCGTAAATCCTAAAAAATCAAATTCATTTAGCGAATCCTTGCTTTCTAGTGCATACAATGCTATATTGTGCTCTCTCATTTCTTTTTCCATATCTGGCCAAGGAGCGAACACTCTTTCACAATAGGTGTCTGCTCTTTCATTTAACACATGATAAAGTATTCTACTTCCGAGGTGTGACATACCCACCTCATACACATCTGGAAAGCAAAAAGCAAATCTTATATCTATACTTTCTATATCTTTATAACAACAATTAAGTTCTCCACCTACATATCTTGCAGGCTTCTCAACCTTAAATAAGATATCATCAGAAATTTTGTTCATAGAAATCCCTCCTGGTTTTTTCTCTAAGGTAAATATTATTATCTCTGTATCTACCTTACGTTTATTTCATCATTTTATTTTAACACATGAAAGATAAATCTCAAAATGAAAAATACACTTTAACTTAAGTCAAAGCGTATCTTTTGATTTCCTAATATCAATATACTCACACAAGCTTATATTACCATAGGCTTTTATTGCTTGAATTATTTCTTCCTCATACAAAATTTCTAACACACTCATATTTTCATCGAGTACCGTAAATAAATTGTACTTATTCTTATCAACCATTCCGAGAGCCGATAACAAATCCTTTTTAAAAAAAATAGATATGCTTCTATTTTCTATATACCCTCTCTTTATAAATCTATATTTCTTCTTTATAATATAGCCCATAATCAAATATACTATCCTTTCCTTCTCTTTAATTGAAGATATTAAAATAAATATAGAAATTAAGCCTAAATTAAAATTACTTTTATTCGCTGCAACACTTATAAAATATATAAACATGAAAATAGTTCCGAGGACCATACTAACCCTAACAGAAATTTCATGAGCCACTCTATATATAGTTTTAATACTAAGTATATCCCTAAGCACCCTGCCACCGTCCAGTGGAAAGGCTGGAATAAGATTAAAAATACCTATAGCTAAATTGCTATTACATATTAAATGCAAATAAGGCCTATTATATAGTATAAATAAAACATAAAAAACAGCTGCCAGTATTAAGTTTAATAAGGGCCCCGATAGTGAAATTATTATATCTTCTTTTGGGCTTGCTTCATCTAAATCCTTCACCTTAAGTACTGCTCCAATAGGAAGTATTTCTATATCAAAACCCGAAAAGCCTAAAATCCTGGCAGTTAAATAATGCATTAGCTCATGGATGAACACTAGAATAAAAGCAATTATAATTTCCCCTTTAAACCCTAATATTAACAATAAGATAATGTACGGCAGAAATAGCTTACTTATTCTTACCATTAATATCCCCCATAGTAATTACTATAATTGCTAAAATCATTAAAACCCCATATTTTTATCAGTTACCTCATATTCACTGGTAATTGTGTTTTTAATCTTTTCTATAAAATTTACTGTAATGGTTTCTATATCTTTTATTTCAAAACCCTTAGCTTTATCTATTAATGTACTGTAGTCATATTTTTCATTTATTACTTGCTTAGAATAATTATAAGCATATTGAGTTTTAGTTGTAACCATTACTTTGCAAATGAGTACAAGAATAAACAGTATTAATACACCAATAAGTTCCCTGGTTAATCTTTTTATATAAAAATTCCATATTCTACTTTGCCTATTACTTTCACTAGCAAAATTATTTGTGCCCCTATTTTTTTTAGCAAAATTATTATAATAGCTTTGATACTGCGTATTATAATTACCCATTTTATCCCCCTCATGCATTCTTTTACTATTTATATATATTTAAATTTATCCATTTATATTACATATTATAAGTAAAAAGAAAAAGTATATATTTATTACATAAAAAAATAGCAAGCACTTGAGTATATACAGTGCTTGCTTTGGTATGTTGTTTTATTCACGATTACTTAAGCTTCTCATCAAAACTTCCGCTGTACCAATATTTGTGGCAAGTGGAACGCAATGGACATCACATAATCTAAGAAGTGCTGAAATATCTGGCTCGTGGGGTTGTACAGTAAGTGGATCTCTAAAGAAAATTATCATATCCATTTCCCCTTGGGCAAGCTTTGCGCCTATTTGCTGATCTCCTCCTAGAGGTCCTGATAAAAACCTACTAACCTGGAGTCCCACTTTCTCATTTATTAATTTTCCTGTTGTTCCTGTTCCATATAATTCATGTTGTATTAGTATATCCTTATAACGCTTTGCGAATTCAATCATGTCATCCTTTTTTTTATCATGTGCTATTAATGCTATTCTCATATTTCTTCCCCCTCGTAATTTACTTAAAAATTAATTTTCTTTCTCCGCATGCCTACATTTAGCACAAGTCCCAATGCCATAAAACTTGTTAAAAGCGAACTTCCTCCATAACTCATGAAGGGCAACGTTATTCCTGTAATAGGCATAAGTCCCATGGTCATACCCATGTTTTGCATTATTGAAAATAATAAATTAGAAATGAATCCTACACATATTACTGTTCCAAAAACATCCTTGGAGTTTTTTGCAATTTTTATTAATTGATATATAAGCAGGCCGTATAATAGAATTAATACTAATGCGCCAATAAGTCCCCATTCTTCTCCCAGCACCGCAAAAATAAAATCTGTATGGTTTTCTGGCACAGAATTAAATTGCACTCCTTTTCCAAAACCTCGTCCTAGGATGCCTCCTGAGCCTAAAGCAAGTTTAGATTGAATTAGCTGAAGCCCATAGGTTAGTTCAGATTGCTCAGGATGTAGAAAAGATGTGAGCCTTCCCTTCCAGTAAGGTTTCATAATTGGTGAATTCCATACTCCTACAATTAAAATAACAATGGAAGTTATTCCTCCAATTATTATTTTAGAATCTAGTCCTAAACAAAAAAATATCCCTAGTACTATGAAAAAACTTACCATAGTCATTCCCATATCCGGCTGAATAATAATTAATAGCATTGGCACTGCGGCATAAAATATTAATGTAAATAAATTTTTAGGAGTATTAATTTTGCCCTCCATATCATCTAATTTCTTTGCCAGCATTATTATCATGCCAATTTTAGCAAACTCTGAAGGTTGAATTGATATACTACCAAATTTTATCCAAGAATTTGCACCATTAGTAAGAGTTTTAAAAACAAAATCACCAATTATTAGCAATAAAACCCCTGCCCAATATATTAACACAGCGTAATTTTTAATTAAAATATAATCAAATACCAAAATAATATACACTGTTATAAGCCCTAATATCATCGCCCCAATTTGCTTTTCAATGTAGTATAATCCATAGTTCCCTTTAGCACTATATATATTTATGCATCCAAAAATAACAATACAAATTGTAAATATAATTGCACTATAGTCCAATTCTCTTAAAAGTTTTTTATTAAGCTTTAGGTTCTGTAAAATTTTCATGCTTTGACCTACCTCCATCTCAAATATGATTATATCATATTACGAAAAAAAAGCTATGCATAAGTTGTTAATTATACATAGCCTTAGGTAACTTATCTCCTTATTTTCCTAATAGGAATACTAGCAATTAGTGCTGGTGAACTTCCCTCATATTCTTCCGTTGTTGTCAACTTAACTTCAATTTCACCGGTTTCTACTTCAGCGTATTTTGATATTACCTTTAGTATGTCAGCTTTAATCATTTCTAAAAAATCAGGTGAAAAGTCTGCTCTATCATGTATTAAAATCAGCTTTAATCTATCGCTGGCAATATCTTTTGAGAAAACCTTGCTAGAAAACAATTTAAATAAATTCATTAGACTCCCTCCTCCTATATTCCTTTAAACATTTTTTTTAGAGAAGCAAAAAATCCCATCTCACTACGTGATGATCCATCTAATGTAGCATAGGGTACTTCCTCTCCGGTTATTCTTCTAGCAATGTTTTTAAAAGCTAGACCTGCCAATGATTTTTCATCCAGAACAATTGGCTCCCCTTTGTTAGTTGAAATGGTAACCTTCCTATCATCTGGAACAATTCCTATTAATTTAATTGCTAGGCACTCTATAATATCATCTACAGATAGCATATCCCCGCTTTTGGTCATTTCATAGTTTATTCTATTTATTATAACCTCATGTCTATCTAAACCCTTAGAATCTAATTTTCCTATTACCCTATCTGCATCTCTAACTGAAGTAAGTTCTGGATTAACAACTATAATAGCTCTATCAGCCCCCACTATAGCATTTTCAAATCCTTGTTCTATGCCTGCAGGACAGTCTATAATAACGTAATCAAACTCTTCTTTTAATTCATTTACTACAAGTAGCATATCTTTAATATTAATATCATTTTTGTCTCTGGTTTGCGCCGTTGGCATTAAATATAAATTACTAAACCTTTTATCTTTTATTAAGGCTTGCTTTAGCCTGCATCTTTTTTCAATAACATCTACTAATGTAAAAACTACTCTATTTTCAAGCCCCATTAGTACATCAAGGTTTCGAAGTCCAGTGTCTCCATCAATAACTACTACTTTTTTTTCCATTGATGCAAGAGCTGTTCCTATATTAGCTGTGGTAGTCGTTTTACCTACACCACCTTTACCCGATGTTATAACTATAGCTTCTCCCATGTTCATTACCTCCATTAAATATATTTATTCTCTAAATACGGTTCTACAATAATATTTCCATTTTTAATTTTTGCAACTTCAGGATATTGTGGTTTATGGTTGTCCTCGGGGGATCTTGTGACAATGTTTCCAATCTGGAGTATTTGAGGTTCTAGCTTAAATGCAGCAATTATAGCTTTTTCATTACCATTAGTACCTGCATGCACAACTCCTCTTAAATTACCCAGCACAATTATATTTCCTGCTGCATATATTTCAGCCCCTGGATTTACATCGCCAACTATAACTATATTACCAGGATAATTTATACTTTGTCCACTTCTTATGGTTTTTCTCAAAAATTTAGTTTTTCCCTCATAAATGCCTGTAAACAGTTTAACCGAGGAGTCCTCTTGATCCTGAAAAATACAATCACTAATTAAAAATTCATCGAATAATATCTCTTTTAATTTTATACTTTCTTTTTCATTTATATATTTAAGTTCAGTAGTGATTTTTAAAGTACTTCCTCTGTAAAATTTTTTTCCTTGTGAAAGCTTATTAACTAAAGACTCTAACATATCGTCAAAATCACTGAAATGATTCATATTTATAACTACATTTAATCCCTCTTTATTTCCCTTAATTACTATTTTATCTGTAACCATTATTTTAACCTCCTAGTTCTACTCTGGGGTTTATTGAGCATTCAAATAAATATCAATTCAGTATACTATTTATTGAATGTTTCTAAAGCAATAATTAATTGATCCATCCATAATTGAACTTAAGCTAATATTTCAACATATTATCACTAAATTCCTGCTTAATTTCAATAAAAATATTTTTTTTTTATTTTTTCATCATTTCAACTGTTTGAAATGAAATTTTTAATGCCTTACAATTAAATAAACTCTAACAAATTTATTTGCCAGAGTTTATTTAAAATCTTATTTTTCATTATTCAACTAATCATGACCATTGCCAGTTATAGAAGTATTTAAATCTACATTACTAGTTTTCTTATCTGGATCAACCATGAATTTATATTCAGGATCTATTTTCAATAATTCGGCTTTAAAATATTGCTCATAAACCGCTTTTGCAACTGGTGCAACCCAGCCACCATGACCTCCATCAAAAACCACTGCACAAACGGCTATTTTAGGTTTGTCATAGGGAGCAAATCCTATATAGTATCCATAGGAAGTTCTTCCTAGCGCAGTTTGAGTAACATCATTAAAAGTAGCCGAACCTGTTTTTCCTCCACTTAGTATAGGAAAATCTTTAAAAATGTCATAAGCTGTACCTTTAGGATCATTAGTAACTTCGAGCATTCCTTCTTTAATTAAATCAATTGTTTTAGAACTTACATTGGTTTTCTCTAAAACTACAGGCTTAACTTCTTTAATTATATTTCCATCTGGATCTAAAAATTTATCTACCAAATGCGTCTCATATCTATTTCCACCATTCACCATAGTAGACACATAATTTGCTAACTGTAATGGTGTAAAAGCATTAAATCCTTGGCCTATAGCTGCATAGTACTCATTAGCAGCAGAATTAATTTCAGTATTAGCATCACTTATTTCAGAATATATAGTTTCTGCCATAGCTCTGATATCACTATCTGTGTAATTATTGTTTTTCAATGTCACAGAAGATTCAATAACTTCCTTTATAGCAATCTGAGAACTTTTTATAACTGTACTATAGTCACTTCGCGTATCCTTTTTCATTTCTGTCTTAAGGAATGCTTGAAACTTTAGTTTTTTTACATTTACTTTTTTAATTGCCTCTATTTGATCAGTAGTGCCACTTTCCTTTTGTGACACAGTATCAAGAGGTTTATATTTACCCCCAGTAGCATTTATTCCCTTTTGTAAAAATCCTACCAGATTACTTAAATGAATATTAGCTAATATTTGTTTACTAGATTCATAATTATATACCTGACCAAAATTTTCTGGTATCTCTATACCTGTAGCAGGTTTCTCATTACTTTTAGGGTCTATGCCAAGACCGAATTTCCATGAATATTTTGCTAGTAGGTCCAGACCAGTTTTATTCTCTCCAGCCTTTGCAAAAAGTTTATCAGCTACATCATAAAAGTAAAAATTACAAGATTCTCTCATTGCCTTTCTTAAATTTACTAGTCCATGACCATAACCTTGCTCATTATATAACCAACAGGCAGCAGTAACGGATGGGTACCTATGATTGTATGGTCCCCCATCATTTACTGTACTATTCTCATCTATAACTCCTTCTTCCAGTCCTGCAATAGCTGTCATGGGCTTAAAAGTGGAACCAGGAGGTATTAGAGATTTAGTTGCATAATTAAAAGTTGCTTTAGGGAAAATATCATTATTATCTTTCCGAATTGTAGTATTACCTGCTACACTTTTGTCTAGTGGAAACATATAATCAAGTAATATTTTTTCTCTTTCAGCTTTGGATTTCTCCGCCAACTCTTTGTCAGTTAGCACACCTTTAATATTTGCTAACCCTCGATTTTGAATATACTTTGGTCCCATTTCATCTATTTTGGGATTCAATAAATTATTAATTTCACTAGTTGAACTTCCAGATATTGAAAACAAATTAGGGTCATACCCAGGTCTACTAGCTAATGCTAATACCTTACCTGTGTTAACATCTAGTACAACTACTGCACCCCTGTTTGCATTTGTTGTGTCTACACTTTGCCCCGTGTTTTTTCCTGCCTTTTGCAAATCGAGCATTACAGAATCTAAAGATTTCTCTGCAGCGTATTGCATATTTTTATCTATATTAAGCTGTATTGTTTGCCCAGGATAAGTTTCAATCTCACCTAGTGAACTAACTTTACGTCCTTGTTTATTAACTGCAATACTTTCTTGTCCCTTAGTTCCCCTTAAAACATCTTCAAAAGCTGCTTCAATTCCTGAAGTACCTATATAATCCGAACTTATATCATAGCCTTGTTCCTCATACTTATCTTTATCCCAAGGATTTATCTTAGAAATATACCCGAGGAATGCTGAGCCTAGATCCTTATTAGGATAGACTCTAATTGGCTGAGTTGTAACACTAATACCTGGAATTTCTGGTTGCATTTGTTCAAAAATACCGGCAGCCTCAGGAGTTAAATTATTAGCGATAGTTATAGGCTTGTATCCAGAAAAACTCTGCATCTTTAATGTGTCCTCTACTAACATATAACGCCTTAGAACTTCTTTGCTTTTAGAATTTTTCATTTCGTCCATTCCATATTGTTTTATTAGTTCATTAAAGACTTCTTCAGGAGTAATTTTTAAAAGAGCTACATCAACTTTTTTAAGTTGCTCAGCATTTAGATCATCTTTCTTTTTACCCTTATAAAGCTTACTAATAACTATATCCTCAAAGCCTCTATCTTTTTTAAATCTAAGCTCTACCCAATTTTGTGTTGTTTTATCTATGGTCTTATTAAAATCGAAGCTATACTCTGTATTTTTTTTATCAGCACTAGTCTTTACCTTAAGTAAAAACTCATCTACCTGAATCCCCTTATTTTCATCAAGAATTTTAAATACCTTGTCCATAGTGGGAAAGAAACTTTTTTCACTCTCTTCTGTCTTTGTAAATGTTAATATATAACTTTGTTTACTTTCAGCGAGTTTTTTACCGTTCCTATCAATTATATCCCCTCTCGGAGCTACTGTTGATATTATCTTGTGATTTTGTTGATTAGCAGTTTCCCTATATAATTCGCCATTTATTACCTGTATATTTACTAATCTCCAAATAATAGCAGAAAAAATCAAGATCATAATTGCAACTAAAACATTAAACCTAGAAAACTCATTCTTGTTTTTATTTTTCTTACTCACTATTTCACCAACCTTCTAAACTGCCCTATTAAAATCTCCACTCTTTCTTCATGTATTCCTTTTGAGAAAGTTTATATACAAATTTATACATAAAAATAGAAACTACTAAATTATATATTCCATGATATAATACTGTATCCATCTGGGTATATTGCTTTATCAAAAACATTATAGAAACTACAATTAAACCTTTTACTACACTTAACACAAAAGATGATACTATTGGCAAAAGTGCCTTTTCAGTAAATATACTTTTACCTATTTCAGCAGCTACAAGACACATAAGCATATTGGTTAGCATATTAATTCCAAAGCAGTTTAAGAAATACAAATCCTGAAGGGCTCCAGTAAAAACTCCAATTATAACTGCGTCTTTCGGCGAACTAACTATAGAATAACATAGTGCAAAAGTAAATATTAAACTTGGATATGCACCATGTATCTTAAGTAAAGGCATCAAAGTATTATCTAATATTAGAAATAGAATACATAAAAATACTAACGTTAATATTCTCTTCATAATACAACTCCTAATATTTTATTTCTCCATCTTCTCTAACTTCTTTTGGCACCACAATAAAAACCTCTTCAATCTTAGTAAAGTCAACATATGGCTCTATTATAGCACTTTTCATTACTTTACCTTTATCCGAGTATACACTTAGCACATTTCCTATTCTAATTCCAGCTGGATATATGCCGCCAAGACCTGATGTCAATATTATATCGCCTTTTTTTATAGCCGAGTCTAAGGAAAGACGCTCTATTTGTGCAAGCAATTTATTATTCTCATCTTTATAGCCTTTTACCATACCATTATTATCTCTTGTTCTTTCAACACGACCCGCCACTGCAATATTTTCATTTGATAAACATTGAACTATAGACCAATTGCTACCTACAGAGGTAACCTGACCTACGAGCCCTTCTCCAGTCATAGCTATCATTCTTTTTTTTATGCCTTTATTTTCTCCCTTATTTATATAAAAGCCATCTGAAAAACTATTTCCACTTAATCCAATTATATTAGCACCAATATAGTTGTACTCATTTCTTTGCTCTGAAAACTTAAGCATGCTTTTTAATCTTTCATTTTCTTTTATTGAAGAATCATATTCTAATGCTTTTATTTTGAACTCACTATTAGCTTTTTTTAGCTGCTCATTCTCTTTTTTAACATCTGTGAAGTTTGTTATAAATTTAAAAGAATCTCTTATTTTATAAAACCCATCATAAAATAAACCCTGCACTGAGTTTATAGTTACTCCTACACCGTTTTCCACGAAAGACATTTTTTTTCTATTTGCACTATACCCTATTATAAATAAAAATGTAACTGACAGTATTATAATAACTACTGCCAGTTTATTTTTTGAAAACTTCATCTATCTTCTTTTACTCATAACGTCTATATTTACCAGAGCTTTTCCTGCTCCTATAGCAACACAATCAAGTGGGTTTTCAGCTATGTGCACAGGCATATGTGTTTCGCGGTTTATAAGTGTATCTATTCCTTTGAGTAGTGCTCCGCCCCCAGTTAACATAATTCCTTTTTCCATTATATCGGATGCAAGCTCTGGTGGAGTCTTCTCGAGAGTTGTAATTATTGCCTCAATTATTGCTTGAACTGGTTCACTTAGTGCTTCTCTTACTTCCTTTTGTGTTACTTCTATAACTTTTGGAAGTCCAGATATTAAATCTCTTCCTACTATTGGCATACTCATATCATCATCCTCTAATACAAAGGCTGATCCAAGCTCAATTTTAATGTTTTCTGCAGTTCTCTCACCTATCATAAGACTGTACTGTTTCTTAACAAATGCTATTATTGATTGATCTAGCTTATCCCCTGCCACTCTAAGAGACTTGCTTGTTACAATTCCACCAAGTGAAATTATTGCAACCTCTGTAGTTCCGCCTCCAATATCCACTATCATACTTCCAGTGGGCTCATTTACAGGAAGTCCTGCTCCAATAGCTGCTGCCATTGGCTCTTCCATTAGATATGCCTCTCTTGCACCTGCTCTTTTAGTCGCTTCCTCTATTGCTCTCTTTTCAACTTCAGTTACGCCTGACGGAAATCCAACTACAATCCTTGGGCTTGTAAAGCCTTTTGAACTAACTTTATTTATAAAGTGCCTAAGCATTTTCTCAGTAATATCAAAATCTGCAATTACTCCATCTTGCATTGGTCTAATTGCAACAATGTTACCTGGAGTTCTACCTATCATCTGCTTTGCTTCTTCACCAACGGCTAAAACCTTATTAGTATTTATATTTATAGCTACAACAGAAGGTTCTCTAAGTACAATTCCTTTCCCCTTCAAGTAAATCAATGTATTGGCTGTTCCTAAATCTATTCCCATATCACGAGACGTCCCAAATATTCCCATTATAATTTCTCCTTTCGTATCTAAAGCATTCCCTTTTCTTTTAAACTTGTATAAGTTCCATTACCAATAATTATATGATCAAGCACTTCTATCCCTAGTAATTTACCACATTCTTTAAGTCTTGTAGTAATGCTTATGTCTTCCTTACTAGGAGTTGGATCTCCAGAAGGATGATTATGACAAATAACCACAGAAGCACTACACTTTTTAATAGCTTCGTAAAAAACTTCTCTTGGATGAACTATCGAGGTATTTAAATTACCAATTGATATATCTTTTATGCTTATAATTATATTCTTTGTATTTAACATAATTAATTTAAGATATTCTTTTTTTAAGTATCTCATTTCCTCCATAAGATATTCTGCAATATCTTTTGGAGAAGTAATTTTATACTCTTCTCCAGATTTAAAACTTCTAAATCTTTTTGAAATTTCTGTAAGTGCCAAAAGTTGTGTCGCTTTAGCACTGCCAATACCCTTTAAATTCATAAAGTCTTCTGCACTTGAACTTAAAAGCCCATTTAGTCCGCCACACTCAGAAATAATTCTACCACAAAGACTTATAATATTTTCATTTTTCGATCCTATTCTAAGTATTATAGCTAATAATTCATTATTTGACAGTGTTTCAGCACCATATCTTAATAATTTTTCCCTTGGTCTTTCATTTTGAGGCAAATCCATTATTTTGTAAGTCATACCCATAAAACAACTCCTTTATAGATTGACCCCCATTTCCCTTAACATTAAATATAATTTATTTACCGGTAGCCCCACTACACTATAGTAACAACCCTTTACTTGTTCAACAAATAAAGATGCTGCTCCTTGTATACCATAAGCTCCAGCTTTATCAAGAGGCTCCCCTGTTTCAATATACTTGTTTATTTCTTCCTCGGAGAGTTTTGAAAATTTTACTTCTGTACAAACATACTCAGTGGAAATTTTTTGGGTTTCAGTGTTTATTACCGCAATTCCTGTATATACTTCATGCGTATTGTCACTTAAATCACTAAGCATTTGATAAGCTTCCACACTATCTTTAGGTTTTCCAAGAACCTTGCCATTAAAATAAACAATAGTATCACAACCTATTATAGCAGCTGGTTTTTTCACACTACTACAAATATCCATAGCCTTTCCTCTTGCTAAGTTCATAACGTAGTCCCCACAATTTCCAGAAAACGGTATGTCACTCTCTTTAAAATCACTTACCTTTATCTTAAAATTACTAGTTATTTTTTTTAAAAGTTCTGCTCTTCGCACCGAAGCAGAAGCTAAAATAATATCCACTACATCACTCCTAATATTTTCTATATAGTATTATTGCCAAAATTATGCCTATAATAGACATAATGTTAATATTAAAATTTATACCGAAAGTTATGGCTAATACTTTCAGATCTATAAGCATAGGATTACTCATGCCTATGGTGTATGTACTCTTCAAAAATTTCAGTGCATTTATATTATTTCCTAATAACTCACCTATAAAACTTCCTGAAATAGCTCCTATAAGTATAAAAAAAATAAAATACGAACTTCTTTTTTCTGCACTTTTCAAATTATAACCCCCACTTTACTTATATCCTATACATTTTAACATTTAATAAATTCATTAACAAGTGTATAAAATATTATTCAAGAAAAGTTTATAATTAAAGGTCATTTAGTTAGGTTTCCTTATACTATAAAGTTGAATTAAAAAAATACAAGTAGATTTTAATAATCTATTTGTATTTTTTATGTTTTATCCTATTTTACATCATATTTCATCAGAATTCATTACAATTTGTTTACAATCTATAAAGAAAATTGTATAGCTATATCTTTGTTAGTTTCTTTAAAAATTTGTAAATATATATATATCCTTCCTCAGTTTTTTCCTTTTTTAATGACCCGGGCATTGCAGTTAAATATGTTTTTATTTCTGTCATGGTAGCATAACTTGCACTTTTTTCATCTGCCCCTTCTAAAGTTCCCAACCATTTTTTTAATTCCACTGTATCATATCCTCCAATGTTTTTTTCTGAAAGTTTATTCAATATTTTAATATCTGCACTTATCATTTCATTAATTTGTAAACTTGTTGAATCATTACAAATAATTTGAAAACTAAATTTAGAGAATTCAATTTTATTTGCTTGTAATTGTTTTGTGATAATATCAATACTCTCTTTAGGATAAATACCAAAGAAAACTCTAATTAATTTATCTTCTTCAATAATAAATGGTGTACCAAATTTCATTAAATTATTTTTTAAAACCAAAGCATTCTCCTTTTTACTAAAAACACCACATTGTACGGCTACATAATCTTTATTACTTGCCTTTAGAATTACTTTAGAAGCATCTACACCTTCTTTACTTGTTTGACTTTCTTTTTCTAAACCTATGTTAGTAGTTTTATCATCTGGAACTGCATTTTTCGTATTATTATTAGGTAGTAGTTTCGAAAAAATTGTGCCTAGTGTAATTGCTGCTATTATAATTAATATAAACACAAACATAAAATTATTTTTTTTTCTAGGTGGTTTATAATTATATCTAGTATATCTCACTCTAACATCCCCCAACTTTATAAATCCTTATTTAAAATATTATTATTTAAAAACTAATTTTAGAATAAAAAAAAGAAAATATATATAAGACATCTATAATAAAAAAATCCGACAATGAACGTCGGATTATACTATTTCTACTAAAGTATTCTTCTTGCACCAGCATATCTGGAAGAATAATAACTTTGGCTTAAATTACTCACTGTAACTTTTCTACTTCCAGAGGATGCGTGTATAAACTCTCCAGCCCCTACATAAATGCCAACATGTGATACTGGTCCATCTGTATTAAAGAAAATTAAATCACCTTGTTTTAGATTATTTCTAGCTACTGAACTTCCCTCGCCTACTTGAGACCCTGTATAATGTGTTAACTCTACTCCAAAAGCATTATAAACATACTTTGTAAAGCCTGAACAATCAAAAGATTTAGGTCCCTCTGCTCCCCATACATATGGTATTCCAATAAAATCATATGCATAAGAAATCAAATCGCTTTTACTATCTGAAACAAGTGATTCGGATGAAATTTCACCTCTTGAAAACCCTTTTTTCAGTGCTTTTTTCTTATTCTCTGCACTTCTATCTGGAACTTTAATAACCTTGTCTGTTTTAAAAGTTGCACAGCGAAGAACAATTTGTGTTGGAATTTTAGAGACCACATCTGCTTTCACTATTTCTGTTTTGATAATTGTAAAAAGGCCTATGGATAATACAAAAACTGCCACTTTGAATAAATCAGATTTTAAAATATTCATTCACAACCTCCTAAAGCTTCCCAGTATCTTATTAATATATGTAAGCATTATTTGGTTTTATTCATATTGAATTGAATTCTTTTTTTAAAATTAATATATCCTTGTCCTTACTATTTATCTCCAAAAAATTACTTGTTACTCTACTTATTTCAAAGTTATTATTCTTCCATAATTTCAGCATACTGTGATTATCAGAGGAAACATAAGTATAGAAATTACGTATCCCATAATTTATATATAAATGTTTTATGAATTCCTTAATAATTGTGGTAGATATATCAAGAACATATAATCTAAATTCTATTAAATAGCACATAATCCACACTTCATTTGGATTTTTAAATTCTATTCTACCTTTAATAATTCCTATAAGGTCACTACCTCGCATAACTTTAAGAAAGTACTCTCCCTCACTTACATAATATTCTAGATACCTTTCGTAAAATTCCTTAATACCGTAATCCTGACCAGCGTCTATGTTAAACCCTTGTTGCCTATTAATCCAATTTTCAATTTTAATAATATCTTCTTTTTCTACACTCATGATGCTAACATCATCAAACATAATATCTATATTAAACATATTTACACCTCTTGAATAATTAAATTATACGCTAATAATTAATTCTACATTACCTTTAAATTTCCTTCAATAAAAAAAAAGTATATTCTAATTTTCTATTTCTAAACACTTAAAAATGCTTTATAAAAAATATAACCCCATAAACTATTATAGGGTTATAAAACAAATAATTTCTATGATTTATTTAATTGTGTCTTATGTTGGACTTAAGACTGTTTTTATTCCTCACTGTACATAAGTGTAAGTCTAACAATTCTTCTAACTAAATCCCTTGCTTGTGCATAAGGCATACCACACCTATCCAAAATTCTAAATATTGCAGGGTTATACCTCTCTATCCTTCTTACAATAGAATCAACATCATTATATTTAGGATTAAATTTATTTGGATTATTATATCCGTCATTAAATGGCTGTTTATCTCCATAATTACCCATTTGTCTTGACCCTTCATTCTCATCATCATAATCTTTCATAGATTCTTCTCCATTCATCATAGCCATTGGATTAAACCCATTCATGAACATATCCTCATTAAATTGTTTCATTCCCATACATGGATTCATCCCCATCCATGGGTTCATTTCCATATTGGGACTTGCATCTTGCATGTATCCCATTGGCATCCCCATACTTGGGTTCATATCCTTACTTGGGTTCATACCCATACTCGGCATGTTATCCATTTGCCCATATCCATACATCATAGGTTCAAATGGAATCATTTCATATTCTTCTATATCCTCAATGTTTCTGTCCACTAGATTCATCATTACCCTCCCTATTTCCCATATTACTAATACATTAACACTTTATGCTAGAGACAGTGTTTTGATACTAACATTTATACTAAAATTCAAATAAAAATAAGAAAATGTATATTACTACAACTGCATTTCATTTCGCTAAGAAATTCTAAACTAATTTTATTGAAAGCTACTAAAAAATGTAAACTCGCTAACGCTCAAACATACATTTTTCTTAACGTATCTTCCACTAAAATTAGTTAAGAATTACTAAGCTTATTCAAATGCATTTTACGTAATATACACTTTCTTTATCGTGCTAATGACACTTTCTTTACCGTAATGATTAAAAAATAGCATAAAAATAAAGAGGGTATAATTAACACCCTCTTTATTGTGCTTATATTTATAGCACTTGACTACTTTAATCCTCTTACAGGTTTACTCATGTTACTATCACCATTCATAGTAACAGGATTGTTTTCAAGTTGTTTCTCCTGTTTTTCAATAGGATTATTTTTTTTATTTTTCTTTAACATTTTCATAAATAACACCTCTTTCAGATGTTAGTTTTTCCAAATTTCATTTAAAAATTCATTTCAAAAAAGAAAAAAGTATCAATACCCTCAAGGTATTGATACCACTAGCTTTTTTTTGGTGCGACAGACGGGACTTGAACCCGTATGGTCTCCCACACGCCCCTTAAACGTGCGCGTCTGCCATTCCATGTTAAACCGTTATATATCAGCGTTTGTTGCCATCACGCATGTATTTCACCCACACGTCTATTATATACAATTGTAACCTATTATGCTGTTAAATTCAATACATTATTTAAATTATTTTCATTATTAAAATTCTCGTTATATGTAGCTATATTGAAAATTATGTATAAGTAAGTTAAACATATAAGCTTTTGCAACTATATCTATAACCTAGTAAACTATACTAATGAAGGAATTCTTTTATTCAATTCAAAAAAACATCCTAAAGATAAATCAATTTTTTATGGCAACATATTTATTCTTCTCCACTTAATGCCATTTCGAGTATCACATTAATTAACTCATTCCTACTTTTGTATCCCTTTTTTTTATAAATCTTATCAAGTTCCTTTGCGAGTGAATTTTTTAGAGTAATAGTAAATGACTTCGTATCCTTATCTACCACTTTTTTATTGGGTATTGTAATGGAAGGTTTTTTTTCTTCTACTGCTTCACCAACTAAACGGATGTATGGTTTTTTCATATCATCACCTCTTCTACGTTAATTATAATACACTTAAAATACGTTGTAAAGTATTAACTTTTAAAAAAAGAAAAGAGAGTGTAGGATTAATTTCCTATACCCTCTTTTTGTGCTTTGTAGTTTTAATCCATTCCTTCGAGTTCTTTTAGCAAATCCTCAACACTAACCTGCTTTTCCAATTGTGAAGTTAGTGATAACCTAGCCATCTCAGAAGAATGGGTGTAAGCCTGTTGTATAAATTTCGCCATATTACTATCACTCATATTTTCGTCTAACAATCCCTTTAAAAGCTTTTCTGTTGCAACTGCTCTTACCGTAATCATAATTTTATTCGTATGTTCATTTAAAAGTCGAAGGAAACAATCACCTGACCTATATTTTCCTATAGTACGAGCGTTTATGCCTGTTCTACGTTCTAGTTCACGATTTGAAATTCTAACGTCTTCTACAATATGGGGAAGTAACACTGCACAAACCTCTTTCTCTCTAAGGTGTCTGTTTGCTTCTACCTTTTGAGGTAAGCCAGTTTCTTCATCATACGTTACTAATTCTCGAGATTCTAAATCTTCCAGCACCTCTATTTCATTTAACACTATGTAACCCTCCTCCTATAACTTTAATGAAGGGGAGAAGCCTGTGAGCCCCTCTCCTTGCATTTAATTAATATACTCTTGTAGACATTTCATATAGGTATTTTGAGTTTTTTATCGAACCACAGTTAAACATTATTACCCCTAATTCCTTAAATGAACTATTAGGATACTGTGGATTCTCGTGAAAACTACAAGTTAACGAATACTGAGGATAACCAAGCCCTTGTGCAATCCTTGTAAACTCATCAAGTTCAGTTTCTATATAGTTTCTAGTGCTGTTAAGTTTATCAAGTAGTTCCAGCTGTCTATCTCTCATCTGTGCCAACTCAGTGTAGATAACTTTTTCCTCAACTGTTTGGTATTCGCGAAGTTCTTGATTACTAGTATCTCGAAATTCTTTTAATAGCCTGTCTACTTCTGAGTTCTGCATAATATTAATAAAAGTATTTTTCTTTTCTACCTCAACTTCTAACATCCTTTTGTAATTATCAATCTTTGTTATAATGTTAGTAAGTGGCTTACGAAACTCGTCCCCAGCTGTTGTCATATCCTGAAGTAACAGTTCTTGTTTTAGATTATTTGCTGTATCAATTTCACCTGAAAGTTTATTAATAGTGATGTCTACTTCTGCCACGCGTTCATTAAATTTGTTCAAATAGCTGTTTAAAGAAGTCCTGTTCAATATAGTTTCACTTGTCAATTCAACACTCATTATTTTATACCCCCCGTTTTATATTTTGCCTTATCGACTTTCTTTGATAGTTGAGTAGCATAACCATATTCCGTTATTTGCTGAGGTGTAGCTTGTCCAGCATCAATTACCCTCTTAATGTTTTCAAGTTCCTCTGGTGTATAAATGTAAGCCATAATTATTTTCCTCCTTTGAATTTTTTATACTTTATATTTCCGACTTCCACAGTATTTATTAAAATGTAAATATTCTCTAGGTCAGTGTAATCAAGTTCAAGATTATTCCACAGTTTGTTTAACTCAAAATTTAATTGTTGGCTTATAAGTGATTTGCCATTTATTACAGAATAAATATACATTTTTGTATAGCAGAAAGTTGATTCTTTAATTAAGTTTTGCCAATTCGTACCCATGTATGTTGGAATTGCTTTAACTATATCTTGGCTGAAATTTATCTTCATAATGGTATATCTCCTTTCTATCTTGTTTGTATTAAGTAAATTAACTAAGCGTAATATCTAAGTAAAAAAATAAGGATTAATCACTCGTTTTGACTGCTCCCTTCGGAGGAAAGATATGTTGTGTAGGTCAATGTTCCTATACTTATTACTGTGCCAAGCACCTCATATACAACCGTTATTAACTGCCATACAACTAATATTATGTAAAAACGTTAGACCATAATGTGTACCTTTGCTAACTTTTCATTAAATCCTAGGAGTTACTTTATAATGAAGAATAATTACAAGAAGCACTGGCTTATAACTGCTAGTGCTTCTTTCTATTTACGGTGATAATAGCAGTACCAGTAAAGAAATTTGTATGGATTACATTGGCTCTATTACAGTTATACAACGATTTGTTATAAAGAAATTTGTATGTAAGTAGAGATTATATAGTTACTATCTTTATTTATATATTACTTCCATATAAGATTCTTTAATGGAGAGGTCACATACAACTATTTAACCCTACATGATAACCGTAAACAAAATAAATTAAACGGAGGATATTACAAATGGAAGAGTTAAATATTGTAGGAATAAGGGGTAGTAGAAAATCAGGAAAATGTGATGGGTTAGTAAGTACAATTGAATACGTAATTGGAGGTACTTCAAATGTGTAACGAAATATTTAAGCTCGAACGAAAAGTCAAGGATACTGGGGACAGTGAATTGTTCCTTAGAGTGCCAATGGAAATATTGAAGAATGCTCTACTAAGTAATCTTACTGGGAATGAGTTCAAGGCATTCGTTGCTATCGCTACATTCATAGATGATAAGGGTGAGTGCAATCCATCACAGGCAACATTAAGTATCCTCACGAGTATGTCACTACCTACTGTGAATACTGTTGTAAACACACTGCTTAAGAAACGCATAGGGGAATCCCCAATACTACTTAGAACATTAGTAGGAAGAGGTTCGACCAAGTATTCTAAATACCGTATACCAATGCTTAACGAAACAATTATCCCAGAGATTTCAACCGAGGTTAATCTTACAAGCACTGAGATAATGAAGTTGTACAGAGACAAATATGAAGAGACCTTTGGTGTGCCTTATAAGCCAGACTACAGAAAAGATATGAGCATGATAAAAAATGCATTGCTTCCTAATTATACAGATGAACAAATAAAAGCCATGATAGAAACAGTATTCCAAGAGTTTGATAAGCGATGGAAGACACCAGTATATCAAGCACCTACGATTGGAGCATTGTGCAGTTGGTTAGGTAATCAAGCATTGAAGCTATGGGCAGATAGAGAGAAAGCTAAAACAAGTGTATCCAAGTGGGATGACTGTGAAAATGATGAAGAATCTTTAGACCTATAAAATAAAACTGACGAGTGTACGTAGGAGGATATTTTTATGAATAATTTATTAATAAAAGATTTTAAAGGACAAGCGGTAGTAAACAGTAGACAAGTTGCACAAAATTTTGAGGTTACCTCTAAAATGTTTATTGAATCAGATTATAAGGACATCATGAACAGAACTCAAAGAGAGTATTTATTAACTCAGGGTGGTTTTACTTTATTAGCAATGGGATTCACTGGAGCAAAGACTTTACAATTTAAACTGAAATATATAAAATCTTTCAATGAAATGGAACAGCAATTACATAAACCTAAATTTCAGACTCCACAGACTTATGCAGAAGCTCTTAGGCAACTTGCTGATAGCACAGAAACAAATGAGAAGGTAGTTGTGAAGAAAATTTGGTAGTAGCTGCTCAAGAGATAAAAGTAGTTGAAGAAATGCTTACCGATAGAATTAGTCCAGCATAGGGTTATGAACTTAAAACCCCAATGTATTTACAATGTTAAATGAACGTAAAACAGGAGTAGCTAAATTAATCAGCTACTTCAGTTTGATTAAATTGTTATATTGGAACCCCTTCCTTTTCTGCTCCTCTATCGTTGTCTGTATATTTAATGACTTATAGTAGCACCGCATCCTTACTATTAAAAACATTCGTCCTATGCCATTGAAGATATTTTTTATTTTCATTATTAATACTGATTATTAATCCATTACTTATATTTAATAAATTATACTCGTTTATTTTTAATAGATTAGATATAATTATTTTACCTTCATCATCAAATGTTATATATCCTTTATCAAATAATGAATCATGGTTCGGACATAACAAAAATCCATTATTAACATCTAACCGCTCCATATTGTCAGAGTCTTTCCAAGGTTTTACATGGCTTGCAATGAGTAACTCTTGATTTGGTAATCCACATATTTTACACTTATTATCATTATTAAGTAATTTGTTCTTAAATACTCCTTGTCCAATTCTAATCTTAATTAACTGTTCTTTTTCTGTTTGACTTAATAAATTAGATGGAATCTTGTTAACATTTATTAGTACTTGCTCTTCATTATTTCTAAATGCTACTATAAACATCTTTGCCTTTTCGATAGCTAAATTAGATAATTTTTTTAAGTCACTAATTTCTGAATTTGGCATTTCTTCACACAAATTTATTAAATAGCGTTTACCATCTTCCGTTATTCTCCAATTGTTTTTTTCAGAATCATTTAGGTAACCCTCTACCACTAATTTCTTTCTAATAAATGCTAAATCATTCCTCCAATACAATTCATTTCTATTATGTTTAACTGCCAAATCTACATCATTTAAGTTTAAATAACCTTTTTCTCTTATATTATCTAATACTGCCTTCTTAGAACCACTTTCTCCTATATCAATTATTGACATTAAAATAGAAAAGCTTTTTTCTTTAAATAATGTAATTTTCATTTAAAATCATCTCCATATTGAATTAAGGCAATCTATTTTTTGTTTGAACTACTTATTCCCCAATAAATAATACTTCTAACTACTTGCATACACATTAATGCGTCCACCATTTCGGCTTTTCGTTCCTGCTTTACATCAATATCACGAGAATTAATTCCCGTATGAACTCCAAGAGTGCTTGCTAACTTATAAAATACATAAACGAATCTAAATCTTGGGTGTTTTTGATTAACTTGATTATCTCCGCCATTTTTATTTTCTTCTTTATACCAGTCACTATCTTGTTTCCACAACTGGTCTATACTTTTAACTCTCACAGGGTCTCCAGAAATTATGTCAGCACCGAAATACCATTTGTCTGTATCATTTGGTTTTAGACTAAAAAAGAATCCTTCCATTACAGACCTCGCCCTATCAATACAAGCTTCTGGTTCATTCATGATATAACATTTAATCATAGCACTATAATCATTTCCTGTTAAAGGGCAGTTTTTACTTAGATAATCTTGTATTACATTTAAAGAGTTAATGCTTTCCACTACATCCCCACTATGAAAATCCATTAACTTAAATTTTTGTTTATCACCAGCTTGTACAAGTTTTATATCTAAGTCCAGCACATTAAGATACCTCACCATTTCATAGAATGATTCATTTAAATCCTTATCACTTCCACGCTTAAAGAAATATGAATTATCTTGTGTACTATATACCCTATCGTAAGACCGAGTACCTTCTTTAAGTAAGGTAGGCACATTCAACTTATCTTTATTAACTATAACAGAAAACACTTCATTAAATACTTTATCTCCTTTGCCATAGGCATAAGTTAAAACATTATAAATACCTTCAAATACATTTATATCATTTGCATAGCTACCCCTACCCTCAAAGTTAATCATATTATTATTATAGACTTCCTTCAAACCCACGATTTGATAACATATATTTTTCCACCCCTCCACTAAATATTTTTGTGCAATTAAGTCTGATAATCCCCCAATAATAGCTTCTTTAAATTCATCTATTTCAATTTTATACATAATTAATTCCTCCTATTAAAAACAATTTACATTAATAAGTAAATTATACATCTTTGTACACAATTTTCCAATTCATTATTCTTATTTCTTATATTTGCAAAATTTTATAAGAACAGAGCTACAAGATAATTGGTAATTACTGTAGCTTCTTTTGTTTAGATACGAATTACATATAAGAAATAATTACCATGTCACAACTTTATTTGTCCTCCTACATGAATAGTGAGGAACAAAGGAACAGACAAAATAAAGCTGGCGAGCGAACGTAGGAGGAATTTATTATGATGAATTTAGAATTAGTTAGGGAAAAAGGTAAAATAGCAGTGTATGAATTAGGTTTTAACTTGGACGATGAAAGAGAATTACTTTTAGAAGTTGAATGCGGTAAACGAGGAAAAATAAATAATATTGATATGGTTGAGATAGTTATTGCTAACATTTATGACATTATGAACGCTATAAAAATGGAGTTTGCTTCTATAAAGGGTAAAAATATAAGAGCTTTGGATTATGTTGTCAACAATTCCATGAGTATGTCTGAAGTTAAAAAAGAGAAGTATTTTAGTAAAATCATAGAAACGAAATGGGAAATGAATTATTTAGAAAATCACAGAAGAAATTATAAGAACTTACTTAAATTTTTATACAAATTATTTCCAAGCGAATATTCAAAACAAATGACTATTGAAAGATTAAAAAAGGAAAAGCAATCATTAGAGGAACAAATACAGACACTTTCCCAAAACCCAAATTCTATTTGTTGCTAAAATTGAGGTTGTAACAGAAGGCAGAAATAATACTCTGTCTTTTTTACGTTAAATACCTATTCACAGTGTTAGCGGAAGATAAACTTACTTTGATGTTATTGCTCACTACGTTCGGTAGCCTTCGACTATCGTCTCGTCTACACTTATCTCTATCTAATATTGTATACTCCATAAAGATTACATTTGTTTTGATTTTAGAGGTAGCGAGATTATCGTAACGGAGTGTAGATAAGCTTGATACGACAAGCCGCTAGGTGCGTCAGCTAAGAGTAGTTACATTATCTTTCGCCACATATCTGTATATCTAATATCTGTGAATAAGAAGGTGGGAAATAACTCTTATAAATAGGTATGCGGTCTAAAATCCACCAATCCCTTTAGCACCAATGCTTACAGGCTTTTTAGTTACCCTAAGATATTCCTGATTGCCTATTCGATAACCCTAAGATATTCCTACAACCCTTAGTATCACCTTTTTAATATTTAATTTCATTATCTTATACTAGAAAAATAAATGATATTTAAAGTTAAATGTTAGGATAACTAGGTAGTAAAACCTCCTACTAGATGCCTGAGTTAACGAGAAGGACAAATATTCCAACTCAAATAAAACTTAGGGGGAAACGTTAATGAAAACTGTTAATAAATATAAGAACTTACATGATAACGATGGGGTAGTTTATGTGGTGCCAAAGAGTTTTTCAAATGAGACTCACGAGATAAGAAATAAAAGACAATTAGAATATCAAAAGAATTACATGGAAATTTGCCATAATCAATTTACTTGGGGATTCATGGAGAACATAAAGGAGCTACTTTCCGAAACTAAGATAACACTTAATAGTTGTATATGTTAATCTAAAACTACACCACCATTCTAATTGAAATATCCCCCACTTTAGTATAAACTTTCTTATGATAGACATCATAAGAGGGGGAATGGAGATGATTACATTGAGTGAAAAACA
>Ga0209123_1000343_pt1 | contig 65749 bp, 60 predicted proteins | sample BarGraIncu00431A_FD_184500 | JGI IMG/M metagenome (GOLD analysis project Ga0209123, IMG submission 184500) | Arctic peat soil microbial communities from Barrow, Alaska, USA - Barrow Graham LP Incubations 004-31A (SPAdes) (version 2) | ecosystem: Environmental > Terrestrial > Soil > Wetlands >... | reverse complement strand
TCACAGGTACCACAGGAAATACATGCATCTGAAATTACATATGCCATAAAAGACACCTCCTATATTCTGTTTCTTCTATTTTATCATTCACGCAGTTGTCGCGCAATAATTCATGGCTTTTTATTCATTATTCATCGAAATCGATGATTTCTTCTTCAATAATGACGCTTTGTTCCTGCATTTGACTGCATTTTCCTTTGCCGTGTCCCTCACAGCCTCCTTTTGCACAAGGAGGCTGAGGTTTTTTGGGTTTGTGTGAGAGAACCTCTGATTCTGTCGCAAAAACGGTAACCAGGTCTGCCTCGTCATCTTCATCAAGACGCACAGTGATTTTTTCGCGCAGAAGATCGACCGTCACAACGGTTCCCTTACCTTGCGGAATCATTACAACATCACCCTGTTTGGGGAGCCGTGCATGCGCATCTTCATATGCTTCCTGCTCATATTTCAGACAGCACATAAGGCGTCCGCAGGCACCGGATATTTTGGTGGGGTTCATGGAGAGCCCCTGCTCCTTAGCCATTTTAATGGAAACCGGTACAAAATCATTAAGAAAAGAGCAGCAGCAGAGTTCACGGCCGCAAAGCCCCAGTCCGCCGATCATTCTTGCCTGGTCGCGTACGCCGATCTGCCGGAGCTCAATACGCGTACGGAATACCGCTGCAAGGTCCTTGACAAGTTCCCTGAAATCGACGCGTCCGTCCGCGGTAAAATAAAAAACCAGTTTTTTTCCGTCAAAGCTGTATTCGGCATCTACCAGGTTCATCTTCAGCGCGCGGGCCTCAACCTTCTCCTTGCAGAGAGTGAATGCCTCCTTTTCCCGGCGCTTCTTTTCTTCATACCTCTGATTATCTTCTTCATCCGCATAGCGGATAATCGGCCGCAGAGGCTCAACAATCTGCTGTATCGGCAGATCAAGCACCTCCTCAGCAATATGACCTAAGTCAAGACCCTGGCTGGTTTCGACGATTACCGCATCCCCAAGGTGGAGATGAAAATCGACCGGGTCAAAATGATAGATTTTTCCGGCATCACGAAACCGGACGGATACTACTTTTGGCATTTGTAAACTCCTTCTGGATAGATAAAAGCATCTGGCATACAGTGCTCTCAAAGCTGCAATTCGAAGAAAGGGCTTGTGCTGCATGAGTTGCAGCATGAGATGCGCTTTCGATATTCTGCACATTCAGTTGATTTCGGGAAAGGATATGAATCATCTTATCTCTTTTATCCTCATTCAGCAAGGAACAGCCCCCGGGCATGCGAAGTAAAAGTGCCATGTCCCGAAAAACAAGCTGCAAAATCAGAAGGATTTCCGGAACATGGTCCTTGTTTGTATCAAAAAATGAATATCCTGTTGTCAGAACATCTGATTTCCCGCATAAAGCAAAAGAAAACAAAAGGTCGACCGCATCCTCCCTCAAACTCGAAAACCATTGGCTCTGTGCAAGCGATAAAGCCTGTCCGGGGATTCCGTTTGAGTACCGGGCATAGAACAATGCTTCACTCTCATCAAGTTTCGTTTTCTGATGGAGTATGGTCAGAATTTCTTTTTCGGAATTCGGAGGCATCGAAATCATTACAGCCCTCGACACGATAGTCTTTAAAAGCTTACCTGCATCGGCAACCGTCAAAATGAAAACAACCGAAGGCGGCGGCTCCTCCAAAGTTTTCAGAAGCGCGTTCTGTCCCTCTTCATTCAGTCCGTCCCCATCTATCAAATAGACTTTTCTGGAAGAAATCTGAGGATAAATATTCACATCAGCACCGATCCTTGACCGCACATCTGCGACACGGATCGTTTTTTCTCCGGAACCCAGCGAAAGTTCGCGAAAATCAGGATGAGTTCCCTCATCAAAATACCGGCAGCAGGGGCAGATCCCGCAGGCTCCGTCCTTTGTGGGGTTCGAACACAGAAGGCCTTTTCCGACTTCCCTGGCCAGCATCGTTTTTCCGATGCCGGAAGGTCCCGTCAAAACATAAGCATGCCCCGGTTCGCCGGAAAACAGCGTGCCGAGGCGCTCCTTGGCATATGCCTGACCAATAATGGACGACAATGCCATATCTTACATCTTCTCGAATTGTTCAACATTCAGAACAAAAACAGTTGCTCCGCCGACCATGACCTCGACCGGGTAAGGGATATAAGCTCCTCCCATGGCGGACGGCGTCACATTCGTATTAATAGCTGACTGCCTGCTTGAAGAATACTTGCGGATCAGCCCCATTACATCCTCGATCTGTTCATCTTCAACAACAATCATCAGAGTCGTATTCCCCGAGCGGAGGAACCCGCCGGAAGAATTCAGCTTAGTAACACGATATCCTGATTTGTTGAGCTCTGCCATTAACCGGGGACTGTCCTCATCGTGAACAATAGCAAAAACGAGTTTCATGTGTAAACTACCTCCCAAAACTTGCGATCAATATATTCTGCCAGCACCGTGGCCGGTGACATTGCATCCAATTTAATGATTCGTGCGTGTTTACCGGCTAACTCCAGATAACCTGCACGGACTTTCTCCATAAAACCCAGTCCTTCAATTTCAAGCCTGTCATGGCTGCCTTCCCGGATATTCATCCGCTCCCACGCGGCCTGGGCCGGCAGGTCCAAAAGAAAAGTCAGATCCGGCTCAAGTCCTCCGGTGGCAAATCGATTCAATGAATCAATTGATTCTAGCGGGAGTCCCCTGGCATATCCCTGATATGCTACAGACGAATCATAGAATCGATCACAAATCACAACGTTCCCTGCACGCAGGGCAGGTCTGATAACCTCATTAACGATTTGTGCCCTTGCCGCTTCATAAAGCAGCACTTCCGTTTCGGACGACATAACAAAATTGGCTTTGTCCAACAAAATGGAACGGATCTTCTCGCCTATCGGAGTTGCGCCCGGTTCCCGGATCACGATAACTTTCGTCCCCTTCTCTTCCAGCGAGTCCTTAAGTGCAGTTACCTGAGTAGATTTCCCACACCCATCAATTCCTTCAAATGTAACAAGTAAACCTTTGTCCATTCGCACTGTTTGGTAACTCCTTATTCATTATATCGCAGATTATGTATGTTTTGTACAGGTCTTCTTTGCATTATAGCGCAACAATCTCATCTTCTCCACCAGAGATTTACTCCAGGAGGACATCTATCATGCCGTTATTGACTCCCCGGACGTTCATTCCGGCGTCCATCAGTCTTTGAAGGGCATGTATGTGTGTCCATGATATCTTTTCACCGGGCCAAAAAACAGCAATACCGGGCGGGTATGGAGCAATAACCGACGCGCATATCCTGCCTTCGGATTCCAGAAAAGGAATGGATATCTTGTCTTTTCCGCCAAAAACAGCCGAATGCGGCGTCATGGCTTTTTGCGGGATACAGGTCAGCATATTTCCCCAAAGCCGGTCCGTTTCCACAGCATCCTGTGAAGCAGACCGTAGAATCGGGGGCAAGCCGCATGTATCCTGATCAGAAGTGACCATATAAGGATCCAAAGTTCGTAATAAATCACTTTTACTGACAAAATCCGAGACTGCGTCATAAAGAATATCAAAATCCCGGCTATCCTGCCAGGGCGATATGATCAGGACAAGACGGAGAAGATCCGCAAACTCAACCTGTATTCCTCTGTTTTCAAGAGATGCTGCCAGATCCGGGGCGAAGACACGGCCGGGATCCGTGAGCAGCACCAAATGCATGGGGTCGGATTGTCCGGCACCCCCGCATATTATACTTGCTGCACCGGGTAACAGTCCGATACGGGACGAAAAGCCGCGGATATCCTTTATTCTGGATGCAAGCGCCTGTCGGCCGAACTGATCCATCCAGGAAAGTGCATATTCGGAGGAAGCTGCAATGACAAAAGACGGGCTGGATGTTTCAAAAAGCCGGAGCATCTCCCACACACGGGAAGAACACACCCTTTTATTATCAACAGCATTTTCAGATATATGAATCTGTGATGCCATGGTCAGGGCCGGAAGGGTTTTATGCAGGCTCTGAACACACATATCAGCATCGCTGCCCATAGCGTCCGCAGGAAAAAGGTCTTTTGCGAATGCCATGTGCGATCCGTGTGCCTCATCAACAAGAAGCCTGCAGCCATGTTCGTGTGCAAGCTTAACAAGTTCAGATAAATTGGCACATTGTCCGTAATAGTCCGGGGAAACAAGCAGGATATCCGTAGCCTGTGGATATTCTGTCAATGCATCAGACAGATTATCTGCTGTAATCTGAGGATATGGATACAGCAGCAGGCTCTGCGGATCGGGAATCACGGGTGCCCTGGGCGGGCAGGTAATAAATGCATACCGGATATCCATTAGTGCAATTACATGAAGGACTGACATATGTACAGTTCTTGGTATCAGAAGAAAGGTATCCGGCGTCACGACTGAAGACAGCATCACATGTATGCCTGTTGTCGAGCCGGTTGTCACAAAAAGCGTTTCTTTACTCCCGTATATGCGGGAAGATTCCTGCATCGCAAGAAGCGCCGGTCCGCAAGGCCGGTGAAGATCATCCGAGGAAGATAATTCGGTAGTGTCGATCGAAATGATGGTTTCCTTGTATTCTTTCGAAAAAAACCGCGCCCCGGCATGCCCGGGCATATGAAAGCCGGGATGGCCTGCTGTCAGCGCAGGCATATTCCACAAATGCAGTCGGGAAAAATCCGAAAAAGGTATCCCCTGCTCAGAAGCAGACATAAAAACCCATTACCTTTCTGTCAGTCAAGCTTGTAGGTATGGATGCTGGCAATTTCCAGCCAGATTTCTTTTTCGATTCTCTCATTCTCCCTGTGGATGTCTTCATGTGTTTCTTCCGTGCGGATATTTCTTCCCCAGGTACGCGGTTCACGCGGGCGGTCAACACGCGGAGCCGGGTTAGTGACGTTCTTGCGGTTGGCATATGCCTGATTATCTGTCCGTTCATTACGAACAGCTGGTGTCTGCTTTTCTGTAGTCTGTGCCGGCTTTTCATTACCGTGGCCGGCATTCTGAGGAATACCTGCTGTAACGGCATTGGAGGCTGCCGGTCCAAAATTAGCATTTGGCGTCTGATTCTGTCTCTGCGGACGATTGTTGCTTCGTCTTTGCTGATAAGGATCCTGACGTACGGACGGGTTCTGCTGCTTGCCTGTCTGGACGCCTGCTGCCTGTGCGTTATGCTGTACGGGTGTACCGGGAATATTCACCGATGGCCGCTGTGCATGATTAGCCGACTGCTCACCACCGATCTGCTGGGAAGGACGTCTTCTCCGGTTGTTTCTGTTACCGGAAGGATTTGTTCGTCTTCCACCCTGATCAAAGTGTCCGCCATTGCCGCTGATTTCAGAACCGTTGCGGGAAATGGGCTGGTTGGCATTTTCACTCATGCTGTTCCTCCTATTAGGTTTAACTATTTGCATATAAACGTACGTTACTATTATATCTGATTTTACGGGTGCTTCAACCAGCAATTATTCGGAACGGATCCAAAAAAGCGGACGGATGGGTCCGACCCGGCCGTTAAGGCCTTCCCATCCAGAATTTCGTGCAGGGGAATCTGAACAAAAGCCCTTTCCCTCATTCGTGGATGAGGCAGGGTTAGTACATCTGTCTGCATGAAAAGTTCATCGAAAGTCAGAATATCAACATCGATTGTCCGGGGGCCAAAACGGATCGTTCTCTCCCGGAAAAGGATCTGCTCTATCGTCTGTGAATACAAAAGCAGCGCTATCGGGGAAAGGTCCGTTTCAATCTGACATGCAAGATTCAGGTAATCATCCTGATTGATATATCCGACCGGATCTGTCTCATATACTGAGGATACTCTTTTCACGGTAATCGAAGGGTGTGAAGACAAGAGGGACAGCGCTTTTTTCAAATTTCCCAGTCTGTCTCCAAGATTACTGCCAAGTGACAAAAATGCAGTACTCATATCTGACTGTCAACCGCCTTTCCAAGAGATAAACGTTCACGGAAAATATGGATGCCCATAGCCTCAAAAACACCGTCAACCGGTGCATTTGGTTTTGATACAAGGACATCAGCTGCCTCAACCATCGAAAAACTGTCAAAAACAGCCGATATAATATTTCCGGCCAGATGCTCAATCAGATTATATTTCCCGGACTCAACAACTGTCTTTACAACTTCGAATACTTCACCGTAGTGCACCGTATCCGTAAGGACATCCGTATCCACCGACCGCAGACAGGTGAAGCAAAGAGTCAAATCAACCAGAAATGTCTGGCCTTCCTGCTTTTCAAAATCGAAAACACCTGTATACCCGTAAAAGGACATTCCCTTGAGGCATATCCGATCGGGATAATCCGAAATCAACTTCACCTCATAAACCTCCGCAAATCATATGTTTGTTATGGCGTCTTTCATTTTCATGGCGCTTGCTATTTCTGCAACATCATGGACACGTACTACATTCGCGCCAAGGCAGGCTCCTACACAGCAGGCTGCAACCGTACCTATCAGACGCCGCTCAACCGGCTCGTCCAGGACAGCGCCGATGAACCGCTTTCTCGAAGGTCCGATTAATACCGGAAAGCCCAGATCCCGAAAAGAGGGCAATGCACGGATGAGTTCAAGTGACTCCTCCGGACTGACACCGAATCCTATACCCGGGTCTATCATCATTTGATCATCAGACATACCGGCCTTCCGGGCAATCCGGATGCTTTCCGCAAGGTATTCCAGCGCATCCGATACAATATCCCCTGATTTGCGTACAAGTTCAGGATCAAAAGCATTAAACATCATGATAAGGCCTGCACCGGTCTTCGCGGCTACACGGGCTATTTCCGGATCTCTCCGGCACCCCCATATGTCATTTATGATGGAAGCACCGGCATCCACTGCAACCAATGCTACCGAAGATTTCCACGTATCAACGGATATGGGTACATCAAGCGTTTGTTTCAATGCCCGGATGACAGGAAGTATTCTTTCTGTCTCCTCTTCCGTAGAGACCGGTGTGTGCCCCGGCCTGGTTGATTCACCCCCGACATCAATAATATGAGCTCCGGCTTCGACAAGATGCTTAGCATGGGCTACAGCGTCTGTAACGGAATAGTACTTCCCGCCGTCTGAAAACGAATCGGGTGTCACATTTAAAATCCCCATGACAAAGGTTTTATCATAAATTGGCAGAAGGTAGTCAGCCGCCCTGTAAAAAAAACGTGTTTCCGGCGTATTCATACTTGTGCCTGAATCAATCCTGCTTATCATATCCAAAACCTCCTTTTCATACACGGGGTCAGTTATGCGGACGGTTGATCAGGGAGAGTGCCTCTGCCCTGGTTTTTGCATCTGACCGACAGCCCCCGCGCATGGCTGACGTAACCGTTTTTGAACCCGGCTTTCTAATTCCTCTCATAGTCATGCAGAGGTGCTCGGCTTCGATGACTACACATACGGCCTGCGGGTTAACTGCTTCCTGAATCGTATCAGCAATTTCTGAAGTAAGCCGCTCCTGGAGCTGCGGTTTCCTGGATAAAGTATCGACGATGCGGGCAACCTTGGAAAGTCCGAGAATCCGGCCTTCCTTGGGAATATATACTACGTGGGCCGTCCCGAAAAACGGAAGGAGATGATGTTCACACATGGAATAGAAAGGAATGTCACCGATCAGAATCATCTCGTCATTTCCGGGTTCGTTAAATACTTTGATATCCTTGTGAATATTGCGGTGAAGACCCCAAAAGACTTCTGCATACATACGTGCTACCCTTGCAGGCGTCTCCACCAGGCCCTCACGATCGGGATCCTCCCCGACGGCCAGGAGGATTTCCCTGACGGCCTTTTCGATGCGCGGCAGATCAATTTTTTTCAAGGTTTCTTCCGGAGCTGTACTATTATCTTCCTGGTTCAAATACTTTTCCTCCTTAAACGAGTTGGCATCCTATACCTCTTTATCCGAGACAAGCACCATCTGCCGGTACTGCATCGGGGTCATGCCCATATGTTTCCTGAATGCAACATTAAATCGCTGCGGGCTTGAAAAGCCGACATGAAGCGCGACGCCGCTCACTTTTATGTCTCTTAGAGCCAGTAACTTGCATGCATGGTTGACACGGACCTGCATCAGGAAACCCATCGGGCTGATTCCTATTTCATCACGGAAGGCCCTCGTAAAATAACCCTGGCTCAAAAAAACATAGGAAGCCGCGTCGGCAACGGAAATACCCCTGTCATGATTTTGAACGAGATAGTCCCGGGCTATAAGGACAAGCTCCCTGGCCTTACCGTGTTTAACGCGCAGGCTCTCCTCCCACTCATCCCTCAAAGCACGGGAAAGAGTTACAAGCAGTTCCATAGCGAGAAACTGCATCATGAGGTCTTTTGCAAAAGCATCCTCCATGCTTTCTTTCATAATACGTTCCACAAGCACCCCGATATCCTGACGGCTTTTGCCGGAGATAACCAGAAAAGGCGCGCCCGGCGCATCTTCCCCTTCATCTCCCCGTGCAAAATCCATAAAACTCTCGAGTGTTTCCGTCGAAATCCCCATAAGTGCGGCAGGAACAGACGGTCCTGTTTTACGGTTTCCCAGGCTCTGGCGTGCATTCTCGGATGGTGTCCTGATTGCCAGCTGTGCCTCTTTAATATCCTGTGAAAATCCGAAGTACAAAACCACCATATCCGCGTGTGCGCTGAGTACCTTAATCGAATGGCTTACGTTTGGGCGGATAACCAGCGACGAACCCTTTTCAAGGAGTACGGACTTCCCGTTAATAAGGAACTCCGTTCTGCCTGCGCGCAGATACATCAGTTCATGTGAAGAGTGTTTGCTGGCCGTAGGTACCAGAGTGCTTTTTTCAAAATTATGCTCGATTCCCTCAAAAACAACCGGGATCGAGCCTGACGCCTCGAGGATACTTTTTTCAACAGCGGGAAGCAAATCTTCAAACATCCAAGTTCACCTTCCTAATACACAAATTGATTCAATCTGTATTCTATCATTTTTGTGCAGCTGCGGACAACTCTGCAAAGGTAAGGCCCTTTGTAATCCGCGTATTTTCAGGTAATAAACCGGATATTATCAATATAAACGGAACCCTTTTTCTGGGGATCCGAAATACTGATCACAAAAGTATCGATTTTCATCGGCTGAGAGTTTTCATAGATCATCTGCAGAGTCTGCCACATCAGTCCGGACTTAATAATCGATGTTCCCTCAAACCCGTTAATGGAGAGCTTTTTTGACTGCTGGTCCGGATTAAAAATATCAATGCTCACCCGTTTGAACGAAGACAGGTCGAGAGGTGCATATAACGATGCATATCGAAGGACAGGAGCAAATGAGAACTGGCCATTTTCGGGTACGTACTCAATGCGAAGGGATCCTGACCCCTCCGTTTTGTTCAATGATTCAAGGAAAATCTTACCATCGCCCCTGATTATTTCATAAACCGGCAGAAGTGCAAATTCGGATTTTGCATTTTCAAGGCCTGTAAAAGTCAATTGATCACAATTCGTAAACATCAGATCCGGCGAATAGGTCGCTTCTGTTCTGTCGAAACGGAAAGGCAGGACCGGCAGGTCGGCACGGTTCCTGAATGTAGAGCTGTGCGGTATCGGATAATACCCGTATGTGACCCCCTTGGGATCGGAAATATCATCATGCCAGACCATTACGCGGACACCATGAAGAATTTTTGCATGGGCGGGACGATAAACCTTATCTGCACCGCATATGGCAAATCCGCGGAGGATGGATTCGTTTTCGGCAAGTTTCAGGCCGTCGCTTGTATTGTCAAAAGAAATCATGACCTTGTTGCCGACTATTTCAACTCCGATGCACTCCGGGGATGACGTCGGCATTTTGGGGGTGAAATGGAGGCCCAAGGCAATAAACGATAAACGTCTGCCAATATAGAAAGTCATAGCCTTGTCGGGCAAAAGCATATCATGCTGGCTTAACACGCCGACCGGCATCGGTAATTTCCTGCGTATGGCAGAGATGGATTCATTGAAATGGACCAACCGGAAAGGATCAGAAGAATCTGTATATGCAGGATGAACCTGCAGAAGAATCAGAGAAGGAATATACTGGCGGCTATGAATCCTGCGCGGTCCGAAAACGGCAGAAAGATCTGACAGCAATGCCCTTAACAGAGTCTCAAACTGCTCGGAAAACATACTGTCCTTCTCGTCAGGTGCAAAAAGGATACCGCGGATACTCATGTTTTTCAGCGGATACAGCTTATGATTGAAAAGTGCTGTCATGAGGCGCTCATCGGGTATTTCCGGCAGTGGTTCCACTTTTTTATCAGTGTGCATCTTAGGAATTTCAGACAAGAGTTTTTTATTTCCGACAGGGAGAACGGGAACAGCATTATGTTCCGGCTCATTTTTTTCAGCCGTCCTGTCAAGCAATATATCAAATGGATTCGCCTGAATCTCCTGGTGTTTTTCGGGGATGGTTTCTTCCGGTGCCCCGTCCATATGGCGTTTCCAGTCGGATTCATCGAGAAAAATGCGTTTCCCCTTCAAAATCGCTGTCAGCTCAGGGTCAGACTCAAAAGTCCTTCGGGAAATCCAGCTGTAAATGGCTGAGCCTTCTAACGCGAGGTCAACAATACCTACAGGATAATGAAGCTGATCGGCCAGGTGATAAGCAAGTGAAAATCCTATGGAGGATACGCCGGCAAGTGCACGTCCGTCACGGGCTGTAACCCATGAAGATTCTTTAAGAGTTGAAACCGGAGAATAGGAATACTTCTCGCCGGCTTTGATACCGGTTTTTGATGATACAAAAAAGCGGATAAGGTGCAGGGCGGAATCTTTCAGGGGTGTTCTCGGTGCTCCTGTTCTGGAAATCGGAACACTAAAAGGAACGGATCCCAGCATAAGCCAGACATCACCGCACCTTAAATCTTTAACTGCAACTGTTTCCCCCGCCGAGCTGAACAGAAGTGTATATGCATCCGTTGAAGGCTTATATGCCGGAAGTTCATAAGCGAATTTACCTTCATCGTCTGACCGCGTTTCCCTGCTCAGGATAATTCCGTAGTCGGTATCGAGTTTAGACACCCGCCGTCCATCGGTCGGATCCTTGACTACTTCGAGCTTAATCGAAGAGTGAGGCTGTGCATATCCATTCAGCAAAAGCGGCACGCCCTGCTGGAAAATCATTCCTGTTGATAACCAAGCAGGTAGTTGGATTGTATTCATTGTCATCACAAATCCCTTTCTATCTACTCATTTTCTCGTATATTATACGCCAGCTATGCAATTCGGTAAATTCATAACAGCCAAATTTCTTTAATTAATGTAAACATCATGCTGTAAACTGCTTTTTATCATCAAAATTGGCGGTAAAGTTCAAAGTTTTTTTTGTTCTATGTGAATTTTTGCATATATCATATTGACCGTTAAAGCTGAATCTATATAATTGGTTATATTAATATTAAAAACAATGAAAAGTATTGAAAAACAACCATAATAGGATTTAAAGTCCTATTACTGCAGGAGGATTATTGTATGATAAGCAGGAATTCAGCCGATCAAGCGAACGTCACTACCATCGACAACCCCTCCCGGAAATTAGGTATAATTTTTAAGCAGGCGCGTCACAAACGAAGTCTTTCCCAGAATTCCCTGTCTGAAGCAGCAAATATTAACAATTCCTATTACTGTTCCGTTGAAAGAGGTACTGTCAATGTCACAGTCAAGAAATTTCTCTCCATTTGTTGGGGACTCGAAATCCGCCCGGAAGAAGTGATGCGCAGGCTTGCATGTTTTCAGGATGGAAAAGAAGAGTACGGGGATGCTTAATACCGGTTACTTTTGTTCCTTTATGCACGTCCAGGGCCCGCAGCGGGTCCTGATATCCAACAGTCATCCGGCACTATCTCCGGTCACAGAGATAAACTAACACAAAAAAGCGCCTCCTGAGAATAATTCCCCGGAGGCGCTTATCATGAATGCAAAGGCTGGCAATCAGTCTTCCGTACGTTTTTTTCTCTCGCGCGGCTTATCCGATGCATCGGCTTTCTTTTTGTCGCCGTATGTTCTCTTCTTTTCACTGGCCGCTTTGGTATCTGAACGTTTTTTGTCGGCGTATGGCTTTGACTCACCGCTCTTCTTATCACTGTATGGTTTGGATTCAAAACTCTTCTTGTCACCGTACGTTCTTGTCTCCGAACGCGGCTGATCATCGTTTTTCTTTTTACTGAAAGGTGTTCTTTCAGAACCGGCGGTTCCTTGTGAGTCATTTTTTAATTCGACATTTACAACCGTTCTTCCGATTCTTTCCTTGTTGGTTTTACTGACTACCTGCTCTGCCAGTGCAACAGGAACATCCACAAAGGTATATTCATCGAAAATGGCTATTGCACCGATTTCCTTGCCTGGGATTTCTCCGTTTGACGCAATAAACTGGACAATCTGATTCGGACGCATATGATCCTTGATCCCGACGTTCAGGAACAGGCGCTGCATTCCGGGCTCGGTGACCCTTCCGTGGTTTCTTGTATTTGGCATGGGAGTTCCGCCGTTCATCTCACGGTTTCTTCTCATTTTCGCCATTTCCTCGTAGGGAATCACTTCCTCTACCTGTTCACGCTGGGCAAGGGACTCTCCGCACATTTGCTTGAGAAGCGCTGCGGCTACATCAGCTGTTGTGAAGAATTTCTCATCTTCACCTGATACGTTGAGACCCTCGGTGTATTCCTCGATATAGTTGATATAGTATTCCAGGTCGCCTTTCGCAATGATTTCAGCCGTCCCGTCCAAAACACCGGTAATTCTGCTCTCCTGAACATTTACCAGCGAGGGAATGGCAGCCTTGGCGATCGTAGCATGCACGGTACGCTGTATATTTTTCAGATCGATGATCTCGCGTCCGACAACAAAGGTATATGCCTTTCCTGTTTTACCGGCACGGGCCGTACGGCCGACTCTGTGAATATAGTACTCATCATCGGAAGGCAGGTCATAATTGAAGACAACGTCAATATCGTCAACATCTATACCGCGCGCTGCAACATCCGTTGCAACAAGAAGATCAAGCTTTCCGGTACGGAACTGCTTCATGACGCGATCGCGGGAAGCCTGTTTGAGATCCCCGTGCAGAGCCTCAACAGAATATCCGCGGGTATTTAGTTTGTCTGCTACTTCGTCAACACGTCTCTTTGTATTGCAGAAAACCAGCGCACGAGTCACATTTCCCGCATCGATCAGGCGGGACATAATCTCAATTTTGTTGGATTCCCTGACCTCAACATAGAACTGCTCAACAAGCGGAATGGTTAATTCCTTTGAGGCAATTTTTACATGGATCGGATCCTTCAGATATTTGTTGGTAAGTTCAACAATAGCTCTTGGCATCGTTGCAGAAAACATTACCTTCTGAACACTGTCAGGGATCGTCTCAAGAATTGTATCAATGTCTTCTTTGAATCCCATATTAAGCATTTCGTCGGCTTCATCGAGAACGAGCTTTTCAAGATTCTCAAGACGGAGTGTCTTTCTTCTCATATGATCCATAACACGTCCGGGTGTTCCGACAATGATCTGCGGTTTACGCTTAAGTGCCATGATCTGACGGTCTATCGGCTGTCCGCCGTAGATTGCAACAATACGTACGCCCTCTTTGTATTTGGCAACATTATGCAGTTCTTCTGCAATCTGTATGGCCAATTCCCTTGTAGGCGACAAAATAAGGGTCTGGATATGGTTGGAATTCGGATCTACGGAATCTATGACAGGGATACCGAATGCACATGTCTTGCCTGTTCCGGTCTGCGCCTGTCCGAGCAGGTCCCTGCTCTCCAGAATATGAGGAATGGTCTCAGCCTGAATCGGTGTTGCCTCTTCAAAGCCCATGTCGGTAAGTGCTCTCAGTATCTCCTCAGAGATAGGAAGAGCGGAAAATGAAAAATCGTCCATATTTTCTCCTTGATTATCAGAAGCGGCTTTTTGCCGTCTCAGTTCTGATTCTGTCCATCCATCTGCGCAACAATCAACTCAATGCCCGCTTCACGAACTTTGCGAATCTGATCCGGCATAATACCGGAATCCGTTATTAAAACATCTACCTGCTCGCTTGAAATAAAAGACGAAGTCGAATCATTGCAAAGCTTGCTTGAATCAATCAAAGCAATCCTTCTCCGGCATTTCTCCGCAAAGCGGCGTTTGAGTTCGAGTTCATAGAAATTATTACCAGTAAGTCCCGCAGCAAGTGAAAAACCATTGCCGGAGACAAAATAACTGTCACCACTGATTTTTCTCAGCATATCCTCGCACAAAAGACCTTCAATAGCACCGGAATGGGAACGCAGCACGCCTCCAACCAAAACCGTTTTAAAATTACTATACCGTTGAATCTCCATGGCAGTATGAATGCCATTAGTCACTATTGTCAAGTTTTCCACATGATTTATATAAGGCAGCATATAAAAAACCGTAGAACTTGCATCAATAAAGATTGTTTCTCCATCTGAAACGAGTTTGGCAGCTTCCATGCCAATTGCCATTTTCTCTGCAACATGCATGACACTTCTTCTCATATAATTCTGGTTCGGCGAAGACAGCCGGCTCTGATCAGCGAGGGCCGCGCCTCCATGAAAGCGCACAATTGCCCCTTCACGGTCCATCTCCCGCAAATCGGATCGAATCGTTGCGCCGGTAACCCCGAGGCTGTCTTCCAGCTCCAGTGTCGTTACCTGTCCTTCCTTTTCCAGTAATTCAAGGATTCTCTTTCGTCTTTCAAGATTAATCATACCTGCCTCCAGCAAAGGTTCGAGTGAAAATATACGCAGACATTTGATACCATTTATTTTTACATCGATACAAATCCTATCAATTTATTTGCAGATTGTCAACAAACGATTATCGTTTTAAAGATTTGCCTGCTCCGATTAGCCGCAAATCGTTATACAAGAAAGCACAGGAAAGGAAAATCTATACAATGATTCATTGCTTTCATTGACTTTTTTAGTTGATATGTCTAATCATGTATATTTGAAAAAATTTTACTGAGATCTTACATTAAATAAAAATATTTGAAATCATACAAAGCGAAATAAAAACAATTCCGGAAACAGGGTTGTGCAAATTGAAGGTTTCTCCCATGTATGGGGCCTTCCCGTTTCAAGCGCAGATGTTTTTCCTCAGAAAACGAAAAAATCCCGGGATCTTCATCCCGGGATTCCTCTTCTGGCTGCCGAACAGGGATTCGAACCCCAACAAACTGCTCCAGAGGCAGTCGTGCTACCGTTACACAATTCGGCAATAGCCTTGCTGTACGCGTGCTCTGGACACAAACTAGAGCGTAACCAACGGAAAGGATTATACCAAACAGGAACAGTGTGTGCAATAGTTTTTGACCAAAGTTATCATTATCAGAGAATTACACGTGTTTCAGTGCAATTGCTCTCCATTTAGAACCTTCTTTCCGGTGCATTTTCGGCATATAGCTCTTATGGAATAATATTGACAGTTACATTTTTACAGTACATAATATTCACATAGTAAAGGAGGTTCATGCTATGCTGAAAAGAATTAGATTACTTTCTATTTCTCTTCCCCTGATTATCATCCTGTCCGGTTGTGCCTCTTCAAGTAAAACTGCTTCGACGACTATGGCTGCCGCGGATGCCGGTTCACCTGAGACGTATGCAGCCACGCAGACCGGTGAAGGCAGTGCCTCAACTACTGCTGCTTCCCCTGCCCAGGACAATGGTACTGTTGTTATTGATCCCGGCAATGTTGTTGACTCCGGTAAAAAAATAATATATACCGTCAACATGGCTCTTGAAGCCCAAAATGCAGGAACGGCAATCAATGATATCAGTAATACGGCTGCATCACTGGGCGGATATGTTTCGGATTCCAGTTACAATCAGTATGCTGCCAATGCATCCGGATCAATAACCGTTCGTATCCCTCCCGAGAAGCTCAAGGAATTCACAGAACATGTCGGAACAGTAGGTGAAGTTTTGTCTTCCAACATGGGGTCTCAGGATGTAACGGCCCAGTATGTGGATGTGCAGTCCCGGCTCACAAATGCACAGGCACAGGAAGCTCAGCTGCTTGGTATAATGGCAAAAGCTGTCAAAATAGATGATATTCTTAGTGTCCGTGTGGAGCTTGACAACGTTCAAAGAGAGATTGAAGAGCTCAAAGGGCAGATCCGCATGATGGATAATCAGGTTGGATATTCTACTGTAACAATCACGGTGACTGAACCTGTACCTCCGCCGAAGGCTCCGGAAGCCGATAAGAACAGCGGACTGATTGCCGGTTGGAACGCAAGCTATATCGGGCAGAACGTGTCGAAATCATTCTCCAACAGCATCAGCGTTATAACTATTGTTTTCGGTGTAATCCTTACCGTACTAAGCTTTTTACTTGTTCCAGGCCTGATCGTTACCGCAATTATTCTTATTATTGTTTACTCCGTCAAATGGCACAGGAAGAGTAAAGCAAAAAACCCGTCAGCAAAATAAGGATTGACCTTCCTGCATATTCCGCCAATTAATCCCAGCGTATAACCGTTTTTATAAACAAAGCCCTGAGATTACTTCTCAGGGCTTTATTTATCATAAGAAATTTTCCTGGCGGACGCCCGGGCAGCAGACAGATCAGATAAAGAGGTTTGTATCGGAAAGCTCCGCCGAACCGAGGAATGTTGCGACTCCTGCAAGTTCTACTCCTTCAAGCAGTTCCTCTTCTTTAATCCCCATAAGATCCATCGACATCTGGCAGGCAAGGACACGGACACCGGATGCCATAGCAGCCTGTATCAATTCTTCGAGGGACTGTACGTTCTTTTGTTTCATGATATTTTTGATCATCAAAGTGCCCATGCCGCCCATGTTCATGCGGGAAAGACCAAGCTTGCCGGCACCGCGGGGCATCATAAACCCGAACATTTTTTCAACCAGATTCTTTTTGACCGGTACATGCGTACTCTTTCTCAGGATGTTAAGTCCCCAGAAGGTAAAGAACAGCGTTACTTTGCGTCCCATCGATGCCGCGCCGTTTGCAATAATAAAAGCTGCCAGTGCCTTATCCAGATCCCCACTGAAAATAACCATTGTTTTATCATTTCCTGCCGAAGCAGCAATCGTTACAGGGTCCTGGGAATTACCCTCCCCAGCCGCAATTCCCTTTTGAAGATCGACTGTATAGACACCTTTATCACGTTTGATGGCAAGAAGTGTGTTGCCGGTGCGTTCACACCACACATTAATGTCTGATGCAAAAGCAGGGTCCGTCGCAGTAATATGAAGGATTTCGCCTGCCAGCAGATCTTTCATGCCTTGCGCTACCTTCATGATGGGTCCGGGACAGGAAAGGCCGCAGGCGTCCACTGAAAGAGTTTTGGCGGGCATAGCCACGTGTACCGGTACGGGCGGAGCGACCAGCACGGTTTCAGGTGCGGCCTTGCCCGGGTTGCTGATTGTTTGTTTCATAGCTTTTTCCTCCTGGCGAATTACATTGTACGTGCGGTATCCGCCGCTCAAGTTATAGGCATCAAATCCATGCAGAGTAAGCATACGTGAGGCAATATAGCCGCGCAGGCCGACACGGCAGAAGACATAGACCGGTTTATCCTGGGGTATTTCGGAAAGTCGGGCCCGAAGTTCATCAAGCGGAATCGAAACAGCTCCGGGAATTGTCCCCATTGCAACTTCATCCTTCGTGCTGACATCAACAAATAACGCGTCAGAAGCCAGAAGGCCATCAACCTGTTCCGGATATATAACTTTCATGTCACCCTTCAGTATATTGGCAGCTGTAAAACCGAGCATGTTGACAGGATCCTTTGCAGAAGATACAGGGGGTGCATAACAGAGCTCCATTTCCTCCAGGTCGTAAACTGTGCCGCCCAGACGAAGGACCGTCGCCAAAACATCAATACGTTTGTCAACACCTTCATAGCCAACCGCCTGTGCCCCGAGAATTTTTCCGTCGGATGCAAACAGCATCTTCATGCTCATGTTGGTGGCATTGGGATAGTAATTCGAATGGCTTGTGGGGTGAATATACGTTTTCTGGAATGCAATGCCCGCCCTCTGCAGCTGTTTTTCGGAAAACCCGGTCGAGGCGGCAATCAGGTCAAATACCTTAACAACACTGCTGCCCTGCACAAAGCGTGCACTTTTGCCGACAGGACCGGCTGTTTGTCCCGAAAGCATGATTTCCGCAGCTTCCCTGCCTTGTTTATTGGCAGGTCCTGCCAAAGGAATCAGGACTTCTTTGCCGCTGATCATGCTTGTAACACAGATAGCATCACCGACTGCAAAAATATCAGGGTCGGATGTATGGAACCGGTCATCAACCTGGATACATCCGCCGATACCTGTCGACAGTCCCGCATTCGATGCAAGGCTGCTGTCAGGCACCACACCCGTACAAAGAATCACAAGATCTGCCGTAAGCTGCGAATCATCTGACAGGGTCAAAGTGACCGGTTTGCATACGTCAGGTCCCGCAGTTCTGCACTGTGTAAGTGAAAATTCCTTAACCCCGACACCCAGACGAAGATGAACCCCGTTCTCACGAAGGTTCTGATGAATCGGAATTGCCATTTCCTTATCAAGGAAAGTCAGCACCTGATCCATAAATTCGACGAGGGTCACATCAAGGCCGCGTTCCTTAAGGTTCTCTGCCATCTCAACACCGATAAAACCTCCGCCTACAATAACTGCATGCCGGGGATCCTTCAGGCGGATATAGTCATCAATCACATACGTATCGGTAAGCGTACGAAGTGTAAATATCCCTTCGGATTTTACTCCGGGTAAATCAAATACCTTGGGGTTGGCACCGGGTGAAAGTAAAAGCTTATCATATGATTCTTCATATGTCCGGTTAACGGCCAGGTCATGCACAGTAACGGTCTTTTTATCCCTGTTAATCGAAACAACTTCACTTTTTACACGAACATCCACGGCAAACCGGTCGCGAAGCAGATCTGCCTTGGTGACAATCAGTCTCTCCCTGTCTGTAATCGTGCCGCCGAGGTAATAGGGCAGTCCGCAATTTGCGTAGGAAATATACTCGCCTTTTTCAAAAAGGATAATTTCTGTGTCTTCTGACAAACGGCGTAAACGTGTAGCCGCACTCGCCCCTCCGGCAACTCCGCCGATAATAACAATTTTCATAGTAAGTCCTCCTGTTGGCTTGTATTGATATCAGTTTGCTTTGTATTGATACCATTCTTGTATACAATTATAACCATTAGGAATGTAAAATGAAACGTGTTTGCGAAGAAAAATATTCAAAAATTCAAATATGTTTATATAAAGTTAAAACAATTCCACGGATTTCATGCCGTAAAGTCAGGAAAGTGCTCAGCCTCTTCCCGACGGCATAACAGGGATCTGCGGAAGCGGCTCAAGCAGCCCAAGCTCTTCCATCTTCTTTCTGACCATACCTATGTCCTGCCAAAGGGCCACACGTTCCCGGTTGTTCCGCAGGATATATGCAGGATGAAAGGTCGGCATGATGAGATATTTGGATTTTTCCACCCAATTACCGCGGGCCTTACTGATCGGCTCGTCGGGATTCAAAAAATATTTATATGCCGTAGCACCCAGAAGTACGATAACTTTTGGCTTGGCAAAACGAATCTGCTTTGCCAGAAGCGGCATGCAGCATTTTGCCTCGTCACGCGTCGGAACCCGGTTCTCAGGCGGGCGGCATTTAACAATATTGCATATATGATAGTCATTTTGTGTGAATCCGTATGCTTCAAGAAGAAGCGTAAGCAGACGTCCGGCCTGGCCAACAAAGGGTTCGCCTTGTTCATCTTCACTTGCACCGGGGCCCTCTCCTACAAACATGAGCGGCGCCTCAATCGACCCTCTGTAAACAACCACGTTTTTTCTGGTTGCAGAGAGGGCGCAATTTGTGCACTGCCTGCACTCCGCTAAAAAATCCGGCCATGTATAGTCCAAAAGTATCACCTGCCCCATCTGTAGTCTAAAAACGGTTGATCAGATTATAACAAAGAATACCACAAACCGTGCATTTATAATTCAATCGAGATCGTCGGCAATCTTCAGTCGGACAGTAAACGTACTGCCTGCACCTTCCACACTTTCAACGGTGGCAGTTCCGTCATAAAGCTGTGCAATATGCTTAACGATGGAGAGTCCAAGCCCTGTTCCTCCCATTTCGCGCGAATGGCTCTTATCAACACGATAAAATCGCTCAAAGACACGCGGAAGGTGTTCCGGCGGGATTCCCTCCCCGGTATCTTTCACACGTATTGCAATGATTTTGTCAGGCTCACGCGAAGCACGGATATAAACGCGCCCGCCATCCTTGTTGTATTTGATTGCATTATCAACAAGATTGATGAGAATCTGCTTGATTCTGTATTGGCTGGCCAGTACGGGAAGCTCCTCACTGTCTTCCACGATAATCGATACATGACGTTCGGTTGCCTTGTCGTCGAGCAAGGTTGCTACATCATCCACAAGTGCAGAGAGATCAAATTTTTGGAGCTCCAGATCGTTTTCCATTCCTTCAATTTCCGAGAGCTGAAGGATATCGCTGATAAGTTGATGCAGTCTTTCTGCCTCGATATCGATAATTTCCAGGAAACGGCTCTGCACGGCAGGGTCTTCGATATGTCCGTTGCGCAATGTATCTACAAAACCCCGGATCGAAGTCAGCGGTGTCTTCAGCTCATGGCTTACATTCGCGACAAATTCCGCGCGCATTTGCTGCAGTTCGGCGAGCCGTACGTTTTTCTCTTCCAATTCGCGGACTTCCTTCTCAAGCTGATCCGCCATACTATTGAAGGCTAAAGACAGAGCTCCGATTTCATCATGTGAATGAACATGCACACGCACGGAATAATTGGCACCCGCCATGGACTGAGCGGCATTCTGCAGTTCAAAAAGAGGACGTGTAAGACGTTTGGTAAACAGGTAACTTGCCCCTGCCAGGAGCACCAGTGCAAATACCATTACTGTAATAAAAGTTGCCTGCAGCTGCTGCACCCCGGATTGGTAGAATACAAGCGGCAGTGATGTGCGGATAACCTGGTTTAAGTCAGGATAGAACCTTGCCAGATAAAGCATATCTGCATTTAAAGTTGCACTGTGCCTCTTCATTACAGCTGTACCCTGAGAAGATATGGCGGACTTGACTTCTTCCCTTGTTGCATGGTTATCCATCAATGCGGCTGACTGCTGATTATCATAAAGCACTTTCCCGCTGGCATCGATAACTGTAATGCGTAAGTTTACCGATTCATCTGCAAAAATCGTCTGGCAGGCGGTGCTTGCCTCTTCATAATTCCGGCCGTCGGCTAGTTCTTTGACAAACAGTTCGTTTGCGGAGGCAAGTAATTGTTCATTCATTTTATCGGAATACTGCGACAGGAAATATATGCAAAAAATGCCCGTTGTCGAAATCGACAAGAGCACAATCAGCACGAGAAATAACTGCAGTTTTTTAAGCATGTATTACCCCTTCGTCATATCTTGTTCCTCACAAAAACGGTATCCTCTTCCCCTGACTGTCTCAATAATAACCGGATTTGCATCATCCTTTTCTATTTTACGGCGGAGCTGGCGTATATGTACATCCACTGTACGGGTTTCCCCTGAATATTCATATCCCCACACATGATTCAAGAGATCATCCCTGGAGTATGCAACACCTCTGTTCTGCATCAGAAACTTCAAAAGTTCATACTCACGGTTGGTAATTTCAATTTCCCTGCCCTCTGAGTACACGCGGTGGCGCACATCATCAAGAAGTATCCCTGCAGATTCAAGCTTACCGGTTTGACCGGACACCCGCAATGCCGGTTCTGCCTGTGAAGGCAAAGATGGTTGAACGGATATTTGAACAGCAGTAAAGTCCTCGTGGGCCGCCTCATCTTTTCCGCCGGTGCCCTGCAGCTGAACCGAAGTATTGTATCTGCGGACATGGGCATGAATCCGTGCAAGGAGTTCGCGAATTCCAAAAGGTTTGGTAATATAATCGTCGGCACCTGCCTCGAGGCCCCTGACTTTGTCGCTTTCCGTTCCGCGTGCTGTCAGCATGACGATCGGTACTAGCGGATAGTTACCGTTCTCTTTGATCTTCCTGCAGATTTCAAAGCCATCCATACCCGGAAGCATCAGGTCAAGAATAAAAAGGCATATTCCAGTTATATCAGGAAGGGCTGCAAGCATATTCATGCCGTTCCTGAAACTTTTAACTTCGAACCCCTCGCTTGTAAGGTTATACTCAATCAGTTCTGCAATGACAGCATCGTCTTCAACAAGAACAATCAAGGATTTCCTGCTCATAGCTGATCCGGCCTCCTGCCTCGAATATAGAAGAGAACCCACTCGGCAACATTCTGTGCGTGATCTGAAATACGCTCAAAATACTTGCACACCAGAAGAATTTCAGTCAGGAGCTCAATACTGTCGGGATCCTGGCGCATTCTTTTAATAAGATATGCCTTTACTTTATCATACAACGCATCGACTTTGTCATCCATGTGTACTACTTGTGCTGCTGTATCTTCATTTTTTGTCACATATGACTCAAGCGCCGACCTGATCATGAGCTGGGACATGTCTGACATCCGTATCAGATCCGCAGGTATCATTATATTAGTATGAAAGGAATCAAGAATCAGGACTTTTTCGGAGATATCACTTGCATGGTCAGCAATCCTCTCTAGGTCAGTAATCAATTTCAGCGTCGAGATCGTGTCGCGAAGATCCCTGGCCACAGGCTGCTGCCTGGCAATAAGCTCAACGCAGGCCTGGTCAATCTGCCTTTCCATGGCATCAATCACGTCATCCTGTGCAATGACACGTTTCGCCTTTTCAATATCCATTTCGACAAGCGCCGTGACAGCGTCTTCTATTGCATTTTGCGTGAGCGTACCCATGCGGATTATCTGCTCATGAATGTTCTCAAGTTCCTTATCAAATCCACCTCTGACAACCATAATTACCTCCTGCTCATCAAGTACAATTTTCTATATCAGCCAAAGCGCCCTGTTACATAATCTTCTGTCTTTTTATTTTTCGGACTGTCAAACAGCTCAAGGGTCGATCCGTATTCGATAATTTCCCCAAGAAGGAAAAAGGCTGTTTTGTCGGAAATCCGGACTGCCTGCTGCATATTGTGCGTAACGATGATCACCGTGTATTTCTGTTTCAAATCATACATCAGATCTTCGATCTTCAGTGTAGAAATCGGATCGAGGGCAGAGGTCGGTTCATCCATCAGAAGAATATCCGGCTCAACGGCAAGTGCCCGGGCTATACACAGGCGCTGCTGCTGTCCTCCCGAAATACCCAGGGCAGAGCCTTTCAGCCTGTCCTTGACCTCATTCCATAATGCTGCACTGGTCAATGCCTGTTCAACAATGACATCAAGATCCGCTTTATTCTTGACGCCATGTACTCTGGGTCCATACGCAATATTATCATATATCGTCATAGGAAAGGGATTTGGCTTCTGAAAAACCATACCGGCGCGTTTTCGAAGAAGCGTAACGTCGCAGTCCCTGCTGTATATATCCTGGTCATCAATCAGGATGGTACCTTCCACACGGCATCCGGGGATCAGGTCGTTCATACGGTTCAGCGTCTTGATGCAGGTTGATTTTCCACATCCGGAAGGTCCGATAAATGCCGTAATCTCATGTTCCCTGATGTCAAGATTTACATCCTTCAAAGCCTGAAAATCTTCATAGAAAAGATTCAGATGTTCAATACTTACTTTTGTCTTGCTCATATTTCAACTCCTATTACTTTTTGAACCGGCGGGATAAAAATCCGGCAAGTCGATTGAGTGCGAAAACCATTATCAGAAGTGCGGAAGCCGTTGCGAATGGTACGGAAACGGGGTCTTTTCCATTCATTGCCGAGTTATACAGATGTAGGGCCAGTGTGTTTCCCTGTTCAAATACATGTCCGAAAAGTGCGTTAAAAATGTTGCTGCCTTTGGGCATTGCGTTGCCGGAAACTCCGACCGTAAACAGAAGGGCGGCCGTCTCGCCGACTATACGGCCCATCGAAAGGATGATTCCTGTCAGTACGCCGGGCATTGCACATGGAAGAATGATTCCCATCGTTACACGGAGTTTTCCTGTACCCAGAGCCATAGCACCTTCCTTATAGGATGAAGGAACTGCCAGAAGGGCCTCTTCCGTTGTTCGGACAATGGTTGGCAAAATACAGATCATCATGGTAAGGCTTCCTGAAATAATCGAAAGTTTCAGCTGAAACAATACAACAAATACTGCATATCCGAACAATCCGAAGAGGATCGACGGAATTCCTGACAGTACTTCGGTTGCAAATCGCACGGCTCGTACAAGCCTGCCCTGCTTTGCATACTGCGTCAGATAAATGGCGCTCCCGATTCCGACAGGCGTGCCAAGAAGCAGACTGATAATGATTATATACAGGGTGTTGATGATCATTGGCAGGATTCCCTTACTTCCGCTTTTGGCAGCAGAGTATGTAGAAGTCAGGAAACTCCATGTCATATGCGGAAGACCGTTTATCAGGATATAACCGAGGACTCCGACCAGAACGGCAACTGTTACAGCAGCAGAAGCCCATATTAAGGAACCAAGGACAATATCCTTCTTCTTATTTCGCATCCATCTGCACCCCCCTCTTGGAGATATATGTAAAGGTGATATTTACAAGCATGATGAATACGAAAAGGACAAGTCCGATGGCGAACAGGGCCTGCCTGTGCAATCCGGCCGCCGCATATCCCATTTCAAATGCAATACCTGCTGTCATTGGGCGTACGGAAGAAAAAAGTCCGGGAAGCTGAACAATGTTGCCTGCCACCATAATGACAGCCATCGTCTCACCAATCGCCCGGCCCACTCCCAATATTACGCCTGCAAGGATTCCTGACCTTGCAGCCGGTATCTGTACGGCAAAAATTGTCGAAATTTTTGTATTTCCAAGAGCAAGTGATGCTTCCGTATATGCAGGCGGGACACTTTTCAGCGCACTTTCCGCAACACTTATAATCGTTGGAAGAATCATAATCGCAAGTATCAGTATCACAGCCAGTAGGCCTGAACCTGTTGTTTCATATCCCAGCTTCGTAAACACATTCCGGATAAATGGCACAAGAAGCTTCATGCCCCAGAATCCATAGATTACAGATGGAATGCCGGCCAGTAATTCGACTGCCGGGCGAACAATTGATTTAACCCAATTGGGGGCTATTTCAGCTAAAAAGACCGCAGTCATAAGACCGATCGGAACACCTATTGCAATGGCACCCAGGCATCCGAAGACGGATGCAAGAATCATATACAGGATGCCGAACTGCGGGTCAGAGGCAGTCGGTTTCCACTCGGTACCAAAAATGAATTTGCCAAGCCCTATTTCAAAAATGGCCGGGGAACCGTAAATAAACATATATAAGGTTATTACAATGACAATTCCAATGGAAATGCTGGCAGAGATCTTAAACACCATTTCGGCTGATTTTTCTAAACCTGTTATCGCAAGCCCCAAAGCAGCACTAAGTAAAGCAAATGCAAAGAACAAAATCCAACCGTAGAGCATTCCCCCGCTGACTGTCGAAATCCCTGCCTTTGAAGCTTCCTGCGTAACAGATGCTACAAAAATAATTTCCAGAATTGCTGAAAGCGAACCTGCAAAAAGGGCAAGGCTTGCGAACATATATTTTCTTAACAGCATCAGTACAAGACCGGAGGCAACAAGCACAAGTGAAATGATAAGGCAGATTCGCATACCGATTGGTATCTGTATCAGAAGTTCGGGACTGTAACGAATATTCGAGGTTATCAGCTGCATGCCGGTAAGACGGACAGTATATTCACCGAACAGAAAAGATGAAAAGGGTAATATGACAGATGCTAAAGTTAGAATACCAAAAATGCTGCTGGCAATACGCAGGCGATTCTGCCTGACTTTATTTTCCCCTCGGAGGACATTATGACTGCTCGTTTCCAAAGCTAATACCTCTCAATCACATATCAGTTTCTGCCGGGATTCGGAACAACGCCATCCTCGGCAACAATCTTCATTCCTGCATCACTGAAAACAAAGTCCAGAAAAGCAGCTGTCAGCACTTCGGTTGTATCTGTCCTGGTAATCATGACAAAAGGACGCTGAAGCGAGTAATCACCTGATTTGACGTTTTCTTCAGAAGGAACAACACCATCAAGCTTTACAGCAACAATTGTACTGTCCAAAGCAGAAATCGAAACATAGCCGATCGCATCAGGATTAGCTGACACGGCCTGTTTGACATTGCCGGTAGAGTTCTGTTCTTCCGCATACTTTGCGGCATCTTTGATTTTTATAAGCTCTTCAAAAGCTCCCCGGGTACCTGATGCTGCTTCGCGTCCGATACACTGGATTATCGAGTCGGCCCCTCCGACATCTTTCCAGTTTGTGATTTCACCCTTGAAGATTTTACTCACCTGCTCCGTCGTCAGCGCTTCCACACCGGAAGCGGGATTCACAATAACTGCAATTCCGTCAAACCCAATGATGTACCTGTCAAAAACAGCCGGATTTTCTTCGGCCTTCAAATCCCTTGACAGCAAGCCGATCTGCGCCGTTCCGTCATTTACAGCCGTAGGACCTTCGCCGGAGCCGTTACCGCCGACGGAAACCACCACGTCCTTATTAGCTGCCATAAAAGACTCGGCAAGTGCCGTGGCAACATCAGCCATCGATGTCGAGCCGGTAAGAGTTAATGACCCGCTCAGGGAAGAAGTCTGATTACCGGATGCTGCTGCAGTATCTTTTGAAGTCTCACTTACAGCAGAAGCCACTGTTTGTGAATTGATGGGGGTAACGGACACTTCTGCGCAGGCGGTTACTACCAAAAGCATTGCAGCTGTAAGAAAAACCGCACAAACTACCCTAACTGATATCTTCAATCCAAAGCCCCTCCCTTTTCATTTCTAACATAAGCATAACAATCAAGATTAAGGGAAGGATTAGTCCGAAGTAAAGTATTGTTAAGATAATGTTATGTTCATGTTAACCGGGCGGGGAAAAAACGGCACAAAAAAAGCCCTCCGCCAAACTGCTGCGGAGAGCTATACATCTGTAAGAGTTCGATTATTTGAGTACAACGATTGTTACTCCGTCATTGGCTCTTGCCCAATCGGGGTCATTGCGAAATGCGGGACACATCTCAATAAGTGACCTTCCGGTTTTTTCGAAAGGTCCAAACTGTTCTCCCGGGCAGAATCCCTTGATTCTTCCTTCGCTTTTCATAACACGAAGACATTCGTGAGTGGCAGACTTCAACGATCCGCCGCATCCGGTAGAACCATATCCGTGAATTACCTTAACCTGATGAATTCCAATTCGACGCATTGTATTAAGCTCAAGCTTGAGTTTCTTCATCGCACCGTCAACTTTGGGCATTCCATCTTCAATGTTGATAATACTTGCTGCCATATTTACCTCTCAAATTACAAACTCATTAGCTGCCGAAAGGATTTCCGGACAGTTCACTAAATTGCGCTATAGGGAAAAATTCCTCTGATACCCTCTAAAGACTGTTTACTTCCCCTGAAACCGTTCAAAAAAGGATTGCGTCTCGTATCAAACCGCATTTATAGATTCATTATACCACATTTCACTTTTTGCGGTGCACCCGTTCCACAATTTGCTATAATAGCGTCATGAGATTAGACAGACTGCTTGCGAATTCCGGATATGGTACAAGATCGCAGATCAAAGATATGATCCGCGGCGGCCGCGTGCGTTTTCAGGGCGAGTTGGTCTTCAATTCAGCATTATCTATTATAGACGATATGGTTTCACTCATTACTTTGGACGGAAATCCGGTATCGTCTTCACGATTTCTATATATTGTACTTCACAAGCCGGCAGGATACCTGACGGCACTTGAGGACAGCCGGCTTCCTACGATAGCTGACCTGATTCCTCAGGAACTGCTTTGTAAAGGACTGGCTCCCGTAGGCCGTCTGGATTACAACACAACAGGCCTTCTGCTCCTGACAAATAACGGAATCCTTGCACACAGGCTCACCAGTCCAAAATGGCACATTGAGAAAACATACCTGGCCACATATAGCGGCGCACCCCTCACGGATGACATCTGCCGTCTTTTTTCCGAAGGAATGACCCTTGTAGAAGCAGATCATGAAAAAGTGCGTCTCGCTCCCGCCACTCTCGTACTGAGCACAGATAATACATGCCGGCTAACCTTGACGGAAGGCAAAACGCATCAGGTTAAAAGAATGCTGGCAGCGGTGGAAAGAAGCGTGACGGAGCTCCATCGGGAAAGTGTAGGCGGCATAACGCTGGAACACGGCCCGGAATGCGGCCTTTACAGGAACCTGACCGATCATGAAACGGATATACTTTTTGACGCAGCAGGGATGACCGGAACCCCGAAATAACCCGCAATAACAGAAACGGACACGGCACAGTCAGGAAACGGTGGTTGTCGTGTCCGCATTTGAAGGATTGGCCGCTTCGTATCTTGCAATGATTTCTTTCTGATCCCGAAAAATGGAAGTGATGAGCTCCTGAGCCTTTAATTTATCCTTGGAAGAATCGCAGACGGAAAATACCAGCGAAGCTTTCTGTGACTGCCAGCCATTTGCAACACCAAGCGCACGTATCAGTTCCGGATCAGAAATCTGGAGACCATAGATATGCCTGGCCTCATCCCCTGCTTTAACTTCAATCTTATCGCCCTCTACGGCTGTCAGTTCATAAAAATCCTTCATCGTGCCGGTTAACGGTGTGATTTCGTCGAAAATCGATTTTGGCAGTGTATCCTTAAGTTCAGCATAATAGGTGTCCAGGCTGACAACCGTCGAAAGGTAGTACGGCATCGTTTTCGCATCGAAGAGGATAACATCAGGGTCCAACCCCAAAAAGGCTGCAGCAGCTGCGGCACCATAAATTGTCGCACTGTTTTGCGTTTCGGATTCGTCAGCCACAAGATCAGCAGCAGTAATATAGGGATTCTTATATCCCAGATCATGGATGGAATAATCCGTAAGAAGAGTGTTATCCATGGTAAAATGGCCTATTCCGACAATCCTGATATCATAGTCGCGCCTGGTAACCATCTGATACAGGAACGAAGCTCCCAGAACGGCGCAGAGCAAAATCAGGAGAATCTTCCACCAGGCGTAGTAAAAAAACACGTTCCACTGACGGCTCGATTTGCCGAAATACTTTTTAGCCTGCTGCTGCTGGGTCTCTTCGATCTTTTTTGCAGCGGCCCGTCCCGAAGCAACTTCATACGCTTCGGTAACCTCTTTAAGCTTGTCATCATTTTTTTCGGCACGGTATCTCTTTGTAAGCTGCCAGAAACGATTGTCAACTAAATGAGCGTTGACCTTCTCATCCAGGCCGAGAATTTTAAGCGCGGCTATCCGATTCAACTGTTCAGGCTGACTCGAAGAGTCCGGGCTCATTTCCAAAGATACAACGGGAGCATCCTTTTCAGAATGCTTCCCGTCTTCCATATCGTTTTTCATATGTATCCCCATAGAATTGCATATTCAGGCAATCGGCTTCATTGTCGGGAAAAGAAGAACATCCCGAATCGATGCACGATCCGTCAAAAGCATGATTAAGCGGTCAATACCGATACCCATGCCTCCGGTCGGCGGCATACCATATTCAAGTGATATGCAGAAATCTTCATCAAGGAGATTCGCTTCATCATCGCCGGCTTCACGCTTTTTAATCTGATCGGCAAACCGCTCGCGCTGGTCAACCGGATCATTCAGCTCCGAATATGCGTTTGCATATTCGCGTCCGCCGATGAAAAGCTCAAAGCGCTCGGTAAGCGAAGGATCACCAGGCTTCTTCTTCGTCAAAGGAGAAATCTCAATTGGATATTCACAGATAAATGTAGGCTGTATTAGTTTTTCTTCGCAGTAAACTTCGAAAAACAGGTTAAGGATTTCACCTTTTCTAAAAGATGCATTCGGCTCAAGTCCTTTTTCTTTTGCAGCAGCATGAGCTTCCAGGTCTGTGGCAATATCACCAAAATCGACACCGGAGAACTCCTTAACGGCTTCTTTCATCGTCATCCGCGCAAAAGGCGGCTTCAGGCTGATCGGCGTACCCTGATAGGTAAGTTCCGTCGTACCGAGGACTTTGGCGGCAACTTCACTTAAGAGATTCTCCGCAAGGTCCATCATTCCATGAAGGTCCGTATATGCCTGATACATTTCAATTGTCGTAAACTCCGGATTATGTTTGATCGACATGCCTTCATTTCTGAAAAGGCGTCCCAGCTCATAAACACGCTCAAATCCGCCGACAATAAGCCGCTTCAAATATAATTCCGGTGCTATGCGCATGAACATATCCATATCAAGCGCATTATGATGTGTGACAAACGGACGGGCTGTGGCTCCTCCGGGAATCGCATTGAGAATGGGGGTTTCCACTTCGATGAATTCCAGCGAATCCATATACCGTCTGATTTCACGGATTACGGCTGATCTCTTCTCAAATGTATCCCTGACTTCAGGATTAATAATCAGATCCACATAACGCTGGCGATAGCGCAGGTCAGCGTCCTTCAGCCCGTGAAATTTGTTGGGAAGCGGGCGCAGTGCTTTAGCCAGCAGGGTGTATTCCTTTGTACGGATAGAGATTTCACCTTTGTGCGTACGGAAAACAGCGCCTTTTACTCCGACGATGTCACCGATATCCAGCTTCTGCCAGAGGGCATAGGCTTCCGGACCGAGTTCATCTATCTTTGTAAAAAGCTGAATGTGACCTTTACGGTCGTGCAGGTCGCAAAAGCTGACCTTACCCATTCCGCGGCGTGAAAGGATTCGTCCGGCGATACTGACCTGTTTTTCTTCCATTGCTTCGAAATTCTCAGTAATATCAGTTGTATGACAGGTAACATCGTATACGACCTCCTGAAAAGGATCATGTCCCGAAGCTGCCAGTTCCTGAAGCTTTGTCAGGCGATTGCGTATCTGTTCCTGCATATCCTGTTCTGATTCGGCCGGATTCTCAATATTTGAGTCAATTATATCCTGCATATATGTTAAAAAGTCCTTTCTATCCCTTGGGCTATTGAAACAATCCGTCTTTAGCTCGGTTTACCGATTTTGACGATCTTATATTTCAGCGTGCCCACAGGTGTAGCAACTTCAACAATCTGACCTTTTTTCTTGCCGAGAATCGTCTGACCTACAGGAGATTCTGTGGAAATCCGGTTCTGGAAAATGTCGCCTTCGTTGGCATTTACGAGGCTGTAATCTGTTTCTTCCTTTGTTTCTTCATCACGAAGAGTTACAAGGGAACCAAGGGAAACCTTGGTCTTGCTGATTTCTTCCTCGTCAAGAACGCGTGCATTTTTGAGCATATCTTCGAGTTCCATGATACGCGACTCATTTTTCGCCTGAGCTTCTTTGGCGTCGTCATACTCTGAATTTTCAGACAAATCGCCCTGCGCCCTGGCTTCTTTAAGCCGTTCCGAAATCTCTGCGGACTTCGTTGTCTTTCTGTCAGCCAGTTCATCCTGCAATCTCTTAAGTCCTTCTACGGTAAATGCATTCTTTTCAAGTTCAACCATTGTTTGGCTCCTTTTCTACCTTGCGGCACTTCAAATGTATCTGTTTCCATTATCCTTATAACCATATGCGTCAGCTGAGTATCTTTACCTGGGTCTGTCATTTTCTTTCTGGATTACGTCATGTGCACCGCCCTCAATAATGGAGGTGGAAGACACAACAACCAGCCTGGCCTTTTCCTGAAGCTCATGGATAGAAGAGGAACCGCATGAGCACATGGTTGATTTGACCTTTGCCATGGCAGCATCAAGATTATCCTTGAGCTTTCCAGCATATGGGACGTATGAATCGACGCCCTCTTCAAATGCCAGTTTTCCTCCGGCACCGCCTTCATCATAACGCTGCCAGTTCCTGGCGCGGTTGGATCCTTCGCCCCAGTACTCTTTGACATAATTACCGCTGACCAGCATCTTCCGGGTAGGACTTTCATCAAACCGGGCGAAGTATCGGCCAAGCATAATGAAATCAGCACCCATCGCCAGGGCAAGAGTCATATGATAGTCGTGTACGATTCCGCCGTCCGAACAGATAGGAATGTAGATTCCTGTCTTATTATAATACTCATCCCTTGCTTTTGAGACAGCAAGTACAGCAGATGCCTGCCCGCATCCGATACCCTTCTGTTCACGGGTGATGCAGATTGATCCTCCGCCGATTCCGACTTTCACAAAATCCGCGCCGGCTTCGGCCAGATACAGGAATCCTTCCGCATCAACAACGTTGCCTGCACCGACCATAATATCCGAGTTATAGGATTTAATCCAGCGTAATGTTTTCATCTGCCATTCGGAAAAGCCATCCGACGAGTCCAGGCAGAGAACATCCGCACCGGCTGCCACAAGGGCCGGGACACGTTCCGTATAGTCGCGTGTATTAATACCTGCTCCGACAATCAGCCTTTTATTCTGGTCAAGAAGCTCAAGCGGGTTCTCTTTGTGGGAATCATAATCCTTTCGGAAAACCAGTCCGACAAGATGATCTTTCTCATCAACGATCGGCAGCTGGTTGACTTTGTGATCCCAGATAATGTCATTGGCTTCCTTAAGGGTGGTACCTTCCCTGGCAAAAATCACGTGGTCGAACGACGTCATGAATTCAGATACTTTCGTAGAAGGATCCATACGGCTCACACGGTAGTCACGGGAGGTAACCAAACCGAGAAGCCTGCCGTTCGGTGATCCGTCATGCGTAACTGCAACCGTCTGGTGACCCATTTTTTCCTTCAGGGCAAGTACATCGGCAAGTGTTGCATGCGGCATAAGATTGGAATCGGAAATTACGATTCCAGCTTTGTATTTTTTTGTCTTCCGGACCATATCACACTGGTCGGCGATCGGCTGCGACTGAAAAATAAAAGACAGCCCCCCGTATCTGGCAAGTGCAATCGCCATGCCGGAATCGGAAACCGACTGCATAACCGCAGAGACAAGCGGTATATTAATCTTGAGTCTCGGCTCTTCTTTTCCTTTGTTATACCGGACAATGGCCGTTGAAAGGTCAACCTTTTCCGGCGTATTAATTGCCGTTGTCAGATTCGGTACCAGAAGGTATTCACTGAAAGTGCGGGATTCCTCCGCAAAAATCATCGCCATGCATGAAATCCTCCATTTTATCGCCCATGCGTTTTCAAATCGTTGACTAGTATGATAGCACAAACTATCTGTTCAAGCTACCAGACGCAAATATTTTATCAGGCTGCCCACAGATGGATTTAAGTACTAATTTTACCTCTTCCCTTTCTTATAATTTACATATATAAAGGAAAAGACCCGATCGCCGGAATATGGCTGCATCGGGTCTTCCTTTGTGCTCTGCAGGCACTTGAACTTTTAAGTAAAATATTATCCGATTTTTACAACAGGAGCACCCTGAATAATCGAAGCTGTAAGCCACGCCGCTCCTAATATGCCGAGTACTATAAGCATAGCCTGTGCCCATGTTCTTTTTGAAGGTTTTGTATTAGCATCGAAAGCCCAGACAATAAGCGTTACCTGACCGAAAATCGGAACAATGGAAATAATAAAGGATATAAGCCAATCGCCCAATGTAAGACTGTTTGTATCCGGCACGACCGGATGGAACCGGAGCGTCTCCAGCATCGCAAAAAGAACGACAAGCGTAATAATTGCCTCCGGGATCAGGTATGTTCCGTTATAAGCAAGTGAGTAGATCCAGACTGCCTGGCCTTCCGGTGCATAGGAAGCATAGAAAACAATTCCGGAAATAAACGAGAACACAAGACGTCCCGACATGGCAGCAACCGTGGCAAGGACAAGCTTCCAGTAAGGGATCAGACGCAGTCGCCTTAAAATGTTTGACTCCTGTATACGCAGCGATCTTTTTGCCGCAAAAAACCCGGCTGTACCGAGGACGGTAAATGCAAGCGTATAATCACAAAGCACCTGAGCCGGTGCCATGATGTATCCGCCGATCATTACCTGCATGATACTGTAAAGAAAAGCGACGCCCAGGCCCCATGCAGGTCCGAAGCACAAGGCAAACAGAATTATGGGAAGCATGGACGCAAGTGTCACGGATCCTCCCTGCGGCATCTCATACAATTTGAGAATGGACAGGACCTCTGCAAGGGCCAGACAGATTCCGCCGGTGGCAACCGCCATGATTTTTTCCCGGTTTTTTGAAGATTGGCTTAGATTTTCAGACATAAAAAAACTCCTCCTTTTATGTCCGACAGATGAACAAGGAGAAGCGTCGCTTCAGCTATGATCCCTCCGCCGGCATTATCCGGTTCAGGTAAATCGGGTCGATACTCCGTTAGTTTGTATCCTCTCAGCCGGTACGTGGACCAGCTCCCCACTATGAACATAAAAATCATACAGCAGATGCGAAAAAAAAGCAATTGAAATTCTTCGGGATTTACTTTTGGCAGAAGAAGAAACTGCAATAAGTTTTCAGGGAATTTTCGATGTCAAAGCAAGTTGTCCGGATAGGGAGGGTCATTCAGTTACTATATTGCACACCTTTAAAAACTGGTCCACTTCTGATGAATAGATGGATGGCGCCACATTATAGGACATGACATGTCCGGCATCCTGCACCAGGAGAATCCTTTTTGGCGACTGGATTTTTTCATATATTTTCTCACTCATGCTGGTTGGCACAAAAGTATCATTTGTTCCTTGAATGATAAGGACCGGTACTTCTATTTTATTAGCACGGGCGACCGGCGAAATCTGACGGAGTGTGTATCCAAGCACTTTCCGGGAAAAATAACTTATACCACGAAAGAAAAAGTTCGGTGCAAAATGATACCTTCTCGAAATTGTATACCGAAGCTGATTCTCCAGGGAGTCGTACGAACTGTCCGCAATCAATCCGACGACGCAAGGGGAAAGCTTTCCGCTTCCGGCCGTAATCAGCACTGTTGCAGCACCCATGGACCAGCCATGATACAAAATTTGCAGCGGTCCTTCCAGATGATGTTCCATATAGGATGTCCACATCAGCAGGTCCTGACTGTCCGGAAGACCATATCCGATATGATTCCCCTGGCTCATGCCATGTGCCCGCAGGTGCGGAATTAAAATGTGACAATCCTTTTTCTCCAGGTACATCTGTGCAAATGCAGCCATCTGTGCAGGAGTGTCCCGCCAGCCGTGCAGGAGGACGACCAGTAACCTGGAAGCTTTTTTGGCAGCCGGACGGTAATAAGCGAAAAGCTCGAGCCCGTCATATGAAGTTATCTGAAGGTCCTGGAAATCCAGCCGGTTTGTATAGAACCAGTTCTGGCCCCGTCCATAGATAGTATCCTGATTGATTTCCATTGGGGATCTGTCATATGCCGGGCGCTGAAACGGCCGGTCAAATATCGAATGAAACGTGTACTTCGTCAGAAAATACATGCCGCTAAAAAGCACCCCCATAAGAAGCAGCAGGATAAGAAGTGCGAGCAAAATCCATGAAGCAACAGTACCTGCATCCGGCAAAGTTAATCGCCTCCCCTGGAACCAGTCATGGCACAGATCTCTTCCCATTCCCGCAAAACAAAAGAAGAAAGAATCTCACAGCCGTCTTTGGTCACAAGCACGTCGTCTTCAATTCGAAATCCTATTCCCAGCTGGGGGATATATATACCGGGTTCTACAGTTAACACCATTCCCGGTTCCAATGCTATTTCGCGAATACTGGCATCATGCACGTCATGGCCCATGTGATGGGAAACACCGTGCCAGTAGTATGAAGTAATATCAGACTGAGCCGGATTATCAGCTTCAATAACGCCCATATTTTTCAGCTCCATATACGCAGTATTCCTGACTTCATTATTAACTGTCGATATGAAAGTACCCGGCCTGATAACCTGAAAAGCCTTTTCCTGACAGGCGCGGACAGCTGCGTACAGCATCTTCTGCTGCTCGGTAAAGACTCCATCAGCGGGAAAAACCCTTGAGATGTCGGCACAGAGTCCCGCAACCCGTCCTCCGACATCAATCTGTATAAGTTCCCCGCTTTGAGCCCTGCCTGTAGGGTTCATATGATGCAGGCAAAGTGCATTGGCGCCTGCTGCAAATATCGATGGAAATGCCGGTACAAGACAGCCCCTTCTGGCCAATGCATAATCAAAAGCCGCCGACAAAGAAAGTTCCGTAATATCCGGACAAATCAATCGTGCAATTTCACGTATCGCCGCATCCGTTAACTCGATGGCTTTTTTGATCATTTCCACTTCGCATGGTTCTTTTATCATGCGGAATCTGGTCAAAACAGGTCCGAGGGAAATGACGTCCCTGCCTTTATGTATTGAGATGATGCTTTTTTCAAAACTTTTGGCGGGACCATGGGTAATTCCCTCTTCAATCGCCACAGGAAGGAACCGGTCGGAAAGATAAGGCTGCAGGCAGTCTTCAAGGGCCGGAAGATACATTATATCGGAAATGCCGGAAAGATCCCGGGTTTCTTCACGCCCGAGCCTTTTGCCCGTCCAACGCTCTTTGAGAGCATCATCCGGCTGTATAAAAAGCAGCGTCCGGACTCGAGTTCCTTTTTTGCTGATCACAAGTACCGATTCTTCCTGCTCAATACCGGCAAGATAATAAAAATTACGGTTGGCAAAAAAACGGTATTCGGAATCGGCAGACATCAGAACTGCTTTTCCGGCAAATATAACCGCAATTGCATGATCCGGAAGCCGGTCCAATAACTTCTGACGATTTGCAGCAAAAAACGAGGCAGGCAAATGATATTCTCTTACATCAGGAATCATCGTGTTGGCTCCCCGGATCGGACATTATACTCATCAAAAAGAATCGTATTATTAATGTAGCCGAGCGTAGCTCCGGATGACCTGCGGATCAGGCCGGGATTGCCAATGACAATTGAGTTATCCGGTACATCAAAATTGACATAAGCACCCGGGGCAATCAGCACATTGTTGCCGATGCGTATATTACCTACGATGATTGCATTCGCACCGATCCAGACATAATTTCCGATATCCGGCGAACCTTTCTTCGGTCCCCGGAACTGCGTACCAATCACTACTCCGGTGGAAATATTCACATTGTGTCCGATCACAGACTTGGGGTGAATGATAATCCGGCCGAAATGCGCGATATACAATCCTTTGCCAATACGAGTGTCATAAGGAATCTGAAAATGATATTTCCTTGTCTTCCTGTCCAAACCAATATTATAAAAGCGGAAGGCAAGCCCACATCTGAAATGGTAGAATCCCCTTGGTGAACTCAATTTCTGATGGTAATAATACTGGGTACGCCTAAAAGAGTTCAGGAATCGAAATTCCGGACTTGAAATCCACTCCTGAACGAAGGTCAGATAAACCTTGTCATTGCGTCTGTTATTCCCGGTAAACCGGTAAAGATCGCTGTAAACGATATCTTTGAGTTCGTCGGTCATTCTGGCCCCTTTGCTCAGGTTACATAAACTTTATGTTAGAAATAATCTTATCGCTTTTCATGCAAATGAGCAACAAAATTCTACGGGTTCCTGTTTGGCATATTCTTCTTCTGTTATTATTTGGATAACAGAACCATATAAACTTATAGCTGAAAGTACATTGTCCGGGCGACTTGACGCAGTCCAAATGACCCTCTATAATTGTAAGGCATTTGTCAGTTAAATTATGCGGGCAGGATGCATGAAAAACACGGAGAAGTATCGAAGTGGTCATAACGGGGCGCACTCGAAATGCGTTTGTCGGGAAACCGGCGCGAGAGTTCGAATCTCTCCTTCTCCGCCACAATATTATTTAATGTGCCGAAAAGGATGATAGATAAAAACTATTGTCCTTTTTCGTGTACTCTCTAATATAGATATAATATCATATTTCACCTGTAGGTGCAGAAATGACGCCTGAAGTTGTTTCCATTGTTGCCTGAGGGGTTACAGACAACAGAACCCGTACTTGTATCCGATGTTTTGGATCCGCACCCGGTAAGTAAGGATAGTGTCAGGGACAGGATAAGAAAGCCTGCGATTTTTTCATAAGGCCAGTGTATTTACTCATTAGTTTGTTCTTGTTGATTACAGCAGCAAATCCGGGGTAATCCTTATATGCACGTAAAACACCCATCCACAAGCAGCTCACTTCCGGATGTATAACTTGATGCCTCGCTGGCAAAATAGATAACCGCTCCGGCAATTTCGTCCGGATATGCAAAGCGTCCAAATGGTGTGGCATTGATCCAATAATCCCGGATATCCTGCTGAACAACTTGATTCATCTCGGTCCACACATATCCCGGGCTCACCGTATTGACACGTATCCCATATCTGACCCATTCGACAGCCAGCGTTTTGCTCAAATGTACGACGGCAGCTTTGGACGTATTATATGCCGTCTGCGATTGCGGAAGATTGACAATTGAAGCGGAAATCGATGCCGTGTTGATGATCGAACCTGGTTTCTTTTCCGTAATCAGTCTTCTGGCAAAAGCCCGCGCCACCAGAAAAACACCATTCACATTTACGTCCAGGACACGTTTCCAATCAGCATAATTGAGCTCCAATGCACTGCCGCTGATGTTTATGCCAGCATTATTGAACAGAACATTGGCCGTACCAATCGTATTGGCAACCTTTTCCACCATTTTATCGACAGCTGCCTCATCTGTGACATCGCATCCAATACCCACCGTCTGGATGTGATATTCGACAGCAATTTCATCTGCCACTTTTGAAGAGACATCCAGTCGAGTACTGACAATGGCAACATTTGCACCTGCCGATGCAAGATAATTGGCAACAACACGGCCAATACCGCTTGTACCGCCTGTAACGATGGCCGTTTTTCCGGAAAGTGAAAACAATTTTGATGCTGAAACCATTGTTAGCCTCCTCTACGCTTTTCCATCTCTGATAAATGACATAATTTCATCTACGTTCTCAAAAACATTATAATCCCCGATAAGGACTTTGTCGTAATGGTATCGGATTCCTGCTTCTTCGTTTCTTTCAAGGCATCGAAATAATTCATCTTCCCCGGATTCTTTTACAAAACGGGCAAATGCCCTGATTCTGGGTTTATCAAGCATTCCGGCAGCCGGTCCAGTCAGTATTTTCGCTGCAGACACAGCAGGCAAGTCCGCAAAACGCGATTCCTTTATCTCTATCCAATACACTCACCTCACAAAATACTTACTGTCTTTCATTTAAATTTTTCTGCTAATAATTGGACCCGTAATTTTAGAAATATGGTACCGCTCACTTTTCTCAATTGGGTTGCCGGATGTTTCTGCTTAATACTCTGTACTCATAATTACAGGTAATTTATCTCCTGGCTTAACACTAAATTCTCCGCGGTGAACTCCCGTTTAAAAATCTGCATCTTCAATTGTCACCTCAATTTTATGTTCGTCACAAAACACCCATTGTTATGTCGTATCAATACTACTATACCAGTCTACTGGTATAGTGTGTCAATATACAATTCTTTTTATCAACGAACAGATTCATTTGCGCAGCATGCAAATAATACACCAGCTGCACAGCAAAAAATCGATTTGGTATTACATGTATTCTGCCCGGAATTTCACTAATTCCTCACCAATCAGCGACACGGGCAAGTCACACTCACATACTACAATTAAGAAAAGAAAAATAGCCCGAAAAAATCTAATACTCTTATAGTTCTCATAATTTCCTCAGTACATTACAGGGGGTAATAGAATGAACGGATTTTCCAGATACGATATTTTTTACGATGTTAAAATGGAGACAACCCCTGAAGAGGAGATATCTCTATTTTTTTCGAATCCTTTATGGAAAGAGCTGGATCATTATATTGAAGGTGTTTCCGGCTCCAGGCCCGAAATTTCGTATAATTTATGTGCTTCAGAGAGGCACTGGAATATAGAATACAATAAGGACGGACGGACACTATGTACTTTGTATCCTAAAAAAATTCATTCCTGGCAATGATCGATATAGGCAGCAAGGAGGAACCGTCTGCTGAAACCCTGCTTCCTTCTCTATCCCAGAATGTTCAGAAGCTTTTTAAAAATACGTACAAAACACCATTGGGACGCTGGCTCGTTATTGAAGTATCAGACAAAAATATTCTGTGCGATGTAAAAAAACTGGTGGATGTCCGGATCATCACATCTGATAATTCGGAGTCCGTGTCTGATCCTTCTGTTTCAGAACGCCGGCAGTCAGAGAAATGAAGAAGTACCGGGCGTACCGTTCAGTTGCTGATCATTAGCTTCTCATTCATCACTTCCTGAAGCGAAGGTATCGATGACGCTGCACCGGGGCGTGTTGTTGCTATTGCAGCAGCCTTTGAAGCTATTTCAAGGGCTGCCTGCGGGGCAGATCCCCGTGCCGTTTCAGCCAGGTAGAATCCAGTAAAAGTATCGCCGGCAGCTGTTGTATCGAGCGGTTTGACCTGATAGGCAGGCTGACGTATGATTTCCGATCCGCGTAAAAGGACAGCACCCTGCGCACCGAGTGTCAGGAGAAGTTCGGCCTTCGCATAACGGGCATGCATTGCCTTAAGAATGGCATCCGCATCCCTCTCTCCTGTCATCTGTTCGCCTTCAACCTCGTTGAAGATAAATCCGTCAATCAGCTCAAGAGGTACATTTTGAAGCCTTTCATTAAAGGGGGAGGGATTGAGAAAAATACGCATTCCGCGCTGATGACCTGCACAGACGATGTGGTCAAGAAGGTTGATTTCGTTCTGTAAAAGAAGGATATCACCGACATCGAATTGACTGAGGACTGCTTCGATCCCGGACTCCATATTCATCCCGTTTGCGTTTGATGCAATAAGAATACAATTTTGTCCTGACGGATCGACTTGAATATAGGCCGCACCGCTAAATCCCGAAAGGGTGCGGACACAACTTGCGTCGACACCGTATTCGGCCATCATATCGAGCAGCAGGCGTCCATCTGCCGCACCGACGTTGCCTGCCATTGATACCGGAAATCCGGCCCGGGCTATTGCGGCAGCCTGATTAAGGCCCTTTCCTCCGGGAAACACCTGTATATGATCAATTTTCTGAGTCTCTCCAGGTATGATAATGTGCTCAACCGACATGACATAATCAATATTCAGGGATCCGAAAACCAATATTTTCATATATGCATATCCTTTCAGTATTCTCATTGTTTTCCTGATTGCCTTTTCAGGCCCGAAGGCCCTATGAATCCCATCCATTATACCCTTTTTCTAAAAGGCATCAGCACCGGCATGCAGATACCGGTGCTGATGTATAAGAGTAAGTAATTAATTATTTATGTCAGCTGTGCCTGTATACGTCCCAGCCAAGATAATTGCCAAGAGCTTCTTCAAGCACCCCGGCGACATTGGAGCGGTTCATTGCAACATGGTGTTCAAAGCCGTTCTTGCATATATACCCCAGAAGTCCCTGTAAGTCCGGAACGGAGCAGACAGCGACACCGCCCTCTGTTTTTACCGGATCCTTGAGGAATTCGCCTTCACCGACGTAAAGCTTTATTTTGCCGTTCTTGTCATCTGTGGTGATCTTGGCATACGTCATCGGTCCTTCCTTAATCTGTGCCTTGCAGGCGCCGAAGCACCGGTCGGACCCTATGGTCGTGCTGAGCACGCCCAGGTTTCCAATCTCAAAATCGTTATGTCCAAAGAAAGATGCCGGGAAATTCGAGCAATGCAGGTTTACGCATTTGTTGCGGTCATCTGCAAAATTATTGTTCCAGTCAAAGTAGGCTGACGGACTGCCCGATGCCAGGTAGAGGGCATACATCGTTAATGCTCCGGTAACATCCATTTCGCAGGCGCTTGGCAAGCCCTTCTCACCCATCATGCTCATCGACAGGCACGTCGCAACCCCGTAATTATTCTGGATGGAGTCCCAACACTGTATGGCACTTGCATCACAGTCATGTTCGATGATCCATTTCTCAATTGTAAGAGTAAGCTTGGCCTGAAGTACAATTTTGCTTTCTTCAATATATGCCGGAATTTTGCCGTATGCCTTGATCTCAGTAATTTTATCCTCTACTTCCGGGCTCATTTCCAATTCACGTGCTGCAAAGATGATTTCAGACATATCGACAACAGAAATTGTGATTCCATATTTTTGAAGAAGCTTTTCTGAATAACGAACTGTATAGAACGCATCCGGGCGGGTACCGATTGCAGCAATGCGAGCAGTGCGGACACCGCGGACAACCCGGCAAACTGAGGCAAAAAAGTCGAGATCCCTGCTGAATTCAGCACTTTCAATATCGCAGGTATGCTGTTTAGTGATACTGAATTTGATATCCCGCTGGTACAGGTTGTTGCACACGGAAATTTTACCGCAGAAAGCATCACGGCGATTCTCGAGCTGCATAAGGTCGAGGGAATCATCGCATGCCTGAACCAGAATCGGCACATCCAGTTTGGCTAGGTCAATTGCTGTTGCTACACCGACTTCATCACCGAAATTGGGCAGAATTACCAGGATTCCGTCAATGATACCGCGGCTGGCACTGAAAAGCTTCGCGCAGGCCTGGGCATCGGAATACGTCATAACTGCGCCGAGCGGCGTTTCGGTCTCACTGAGAATGACGGAATCAAAACCCTTCTCATGAAGTTTTCCGAGGATTTTTTCACGTGCTGCCGTGACCAGATGCGCAGGGAAAAAGCTGCGGTTGGTGATAATTACGCCAAAAGTGGTTTTTTTCATAGTATTCCTCCTGAAATTATAATAGTCAGACGGGAAATGAGACGCCGGCCTGCAAAATGATATTGGCAAAGGGAGTTGACTCCCCTGTGCGGATCGCAAATTTGCAGTTTCGCGTGGCAGTCTTAAGATCTGTATGTGGGATTTCGCATATCGGAGCATAAATAACTGCATGTATCAGGGCGAAGACAGCAGGGTTCTTTACAGACGCATCCGACGCAATCGTGGCAGCCTCGATAACTGTCTCAGCCAAAACTGCTCGAAGAACCTGTTCGAAAGTCGGCACCCCAAGAGTCAGAGCCAGATCGATAATCGGTACTCCTGCCGGTACAGGCATGCCTGCATCGCCGATCAGGAACGTGTCCGTATGACCAAGGCATGCGATTTGCTGCATGAGCTGCCCGTTCAAAATACCAGTCCGTTTCATATAATCGATTCCTCCTGTTATTTGCTGCTGTTGCGCTGCTGCAGGGCCATTTTCTCCTGCATGCTGCGCTGGAACTGATCGATGACAACTGCGGAGACAATAACAGCTCCCTTGATTACCATCTGCCAGAATTCAGATACGCCAACCATGATCATTCCGTCATTAAGTACGCCGATTACAAAGGCACCGACGATCGTACCGCCTATATTTCCAACACCGCCTGCCATCGACGTACCGCCGAGGACTGCAGCTGCAATTGCGTTCATTTCCCATGATTCTCCGGAAGCCGGGTGGGCTGCCATCAGCTGTGAGGCAACGATCAGTCCGACAATTGCGGCACAGGCTCCGGAAACGGAGTAGACGAGCCATTTAACACGGTTGACTTTAACACCGGACAGGCGGGCAGCCTTTTCGTTGCCGCCGATCGAGAGGATATGCCATCCGGTCGGAGTACGCCTCAGAACCATCGCTGCAATGAAGGCGATAACCAGTAGAATCAATGCGGCAACCGGGATCCCGAACACTTTACCGCCGCCGAGGAAACTGAATCCCTGATTGTGCAGCTCCGCTTTTCCGATCAGGTTCGGGAAGGTTTTTCCATTGGAACGAAGCATGGCAAGGCCGCGGGCGACATACATCATACCCAGAGTTGCGATAAATGGGGCAACCTTAAACCTTGTTATAATCAGACCGTTTATCAATCCGATCAGCGCACCCATAATAATTACGATAAGTACAATTCCTGGGATATTGAAGAAGAGTTTGACACCGAACATCGGCAGCACCAATCCCTCATCTATCAATCCGCCGGCCAGCATCGCAGAAAGTCCGACGATGGAACCGACCGATAAGTCAATTCCTCCGGTGATGATGACATAGGTCATGCCGATTGCGAGTATTCCATAAAGTGCAACGTGTTTTGCTACCAGTAAAAGACTTCCGGCCGACAGAAAGTTATCGGATGCAAAAGAGAAAAAAACGGTCAGGGCGAACAGTGCAATAAAGGTTCTTCCTTTGAGAAGGATCATCCCGATTGACTGACGGGATACTTTTGTTTTCAGACCCACATTTTGTTTGGACATTTACTCTATCCTCCCACTTTTTCAGCTCGGTGGTGGCCCTTATAGGAGGCCGTTACAAGCGTTTCTTCATTTATATCTTCACCGACAAATTCTCCGGTCAGCAAACCATTGGAAAGAACAAGGACACGATCCGCAATCGCTATGATCTCCTTAAGTTCAGATGAAATAACAATAATTGACAAACCCTTTTCGGCGTACTCGTTGATAATATCAAACACTTCCGCCTTGGCACCGACATCGATACCGCGGCTCGGTTCATCCAGCAGCAGGATATGGGGATTAGTCAGTACGCCTTTGCCGATGACGACTTTTTGCTGGTTGCCGCCTGAGAGGGATAGAATCGGCAGGTTCGGATCGGCAACTTTGATGTGGATATCCTTAATTGTACTTAAAACGGCAGCAGTCTCTTTCGCCTGATTGATCAAGCCGAATTTGACATATTTAATCAGGCTTGAAAGGGAAATATTCTTGCCTATGCTCATCGTCTGAATAAGCCCCTCCCTCTGGCGGTCTTCCGGCACAAGGGCGAACCCCTTCTCAATCTGGTCTGAGACGGAACCGACGGCCATCTTTTGGGAATGCAGGAAAAAATTGCCGAAGTGCTCAGGACGCAGTCCCATGATGCATTCGAAAATTTCTGTCCTTCCGGAACCCAGCAAACCATAAATGCCCAGTATTTCACCGCGGTGAAGATTGAATCCGACGGAGTCCAGGAGCCATCCGCCGCCGCGCTTAGGCAGGAAAATATCTCTGGCTTCGAAAACGACATTCTGCTCCGATAAATCTACTGTACGCGTTGTTTTTTTGTAGGATTTCTCGCTGCCGACCATATTCTGGACAAGCCATCCTACGGATATTTCTTTGACTTTGGCCTGTGCAACCTTACGTCCGTCACGAAGCACAGTGACATAATCCCCGATACGCATAATTTCTTCGAGTCGGTGTGAAATATAGACGATAGAAATACCGGATGCCGTCAGATCGTTCATAATCTTAAACAGTGACTCGACTTCCGAAGCACTCAGTGACGAGGTCGGTTCATCCATAATCAGGATACGCAGGCCTTCCTGAACAAGATTGCGGGCAATTTCCACCATCTGCTGCTGCCCGACACGAAGATCCCCGATGAGGGTCACGGGATCAATCGGGTATTGAAGGCGCTCAAGAACATCATTTGCCAGTTGAATATGAGTTTTATTATCGAGGACAACCTGTCCTTTTGTATGTTCATTTGCCATGAAGATATTCTGATAGACATTAAGATTCGGAAACAGGCTCAGTTCCTGATGAATAATGCCAATACCCTTAGCCCGGGCTTCTGTCGTATCACGGAAGCTGACTTCCTCTCCGTCAAGGTACATTTTGCCGGACGAAGGGCTCTCAATACCCGCTACAATCTTCATAAGGGTTGATTTTCCGGCGCCGTTTTCACCGATAAGCACGTTAACTTTTCCGGCTTTCACCGTAAAGGATACATCGTCAAGTGCCTTCGTGCCGGGATAGATTTTACTGATATTTTCACAGATCAGAACATTATCCAATCCGTCGGTTTCCTGTGAAATGTGCTCCATGATGCGGCCTCCTTATTTTACTTCAATTGCGAAGGGCGTTATCACGATTTCTGAACTGCCATTGTCCGTAAAAGCACCATAAAAATCAATCGTTTTGCCGGCAAGTGTATTGGCATCAAGCGTTGTAAACAAGTTAGCTGTGAGGTTAACATGAATAGCTGTTGCGAGATTGGCATAAACAACCTGATTCTTGAAATCTTCAAATTTGATCATCGGCATACAGTCGCGGATTGCTGTCCCTTTGAAAACCGGTCCGACCTGCATTTTGAAGGTCTCGCTGCCTGTATACCCGTTGATGGTAATCATGGCATAACCGGCGCGCAGTTTGGTATTCACTTCCGTGACCGTCGCGGTCCCTTTTATAAGGAAATTATATGCATTTCCGGAATCGGCACGAACACCATATTTATCTCCGACCGATTTAAGGTCGCCTTTGGCCGCCGTCATGACTTCGGCAATGCCGACAGCTTTTTCTTTGAGTACGGGAATGGCTTCAGTCTGGAAAATACTGTCAATATAGGCCTGCGGGTCGAAATCTTCGCTGTTGACATCCACATTGCCCACGGTTGATGCCGAATTGATCGGAACAACCGTGACGTTAGTCGCCAGCGCAAGAATGACCAGAGCGGCCGCGATAAGAGCGATCACGATGCGTTTTGTCATTGTGCCTACCTTCTTTTCTTTGCGTTTGCTGATAGATGGGACAAAAAATGTATTCGATATTTTGTGTTAATAGGAGAGGCAGGAATGCGCCTTGACAGGCGCATCCCCGCCGGAAGAAGAATAAAATGAATAAGATCAGGAGAAACAGTGAACCGTAAATGACCGGACATCAGAAAAGATCAAAGCATAAAGGGAATTTTTACTTGGAAAGGCTGAAGTTGTCGAGCTTGGATGCGTTGTCTTTTGTAATCAGGACGCAGTCCATGAGCTGTTTTTCTTCTTTGCCGGTGCTGCCAGTCTTAATGTACTTGTCTGCCTGTATTACAGCTTCCTGGGCGATGGTGAAACACGGCTGCAGGGAAGTTGCTACAATTTTACCGGCGATGATTGCGTCACGGACGTCATTGGATCCGTCGAGTCCGACAATAACGATATCTTTGAGACCGGCAGCTTCACAGGCAGCCTGAGCGCCCATTGCCATTGTGTCATTACCGCAGATAACGCCTTTGATATCAGGATTTGCCTGGATGATTGATTCCATCTTTGAATACGCTTCGGTCTGGCTCCAGTTGGCTGACTGTTTGGCAACGAGCTTCATGTCAGGATACTGGCTGATAACTGCGTTGTAGCCTTCAGAACGAACACCGGCATTGGTGTCGGATTCCTTGCCAACGAGTTCAACATAATTGCCTTTTTCGCCCATTGCTTCTACAAATTTCTCAGCGCCGATTGTTGCACCCTGAGAGTTGTTGGCAACGATCTGTGAAATTGCGATACCGGCCTGGTTGATTTCACGGTCGATGAGGAAAGTCGGAATGCCTGCATCGCGGGCTTTCTGAACAGCGGCAACAGTTGCATCGGCTCCTGCATTATCGCAGATGATAGCAGCAGCTTTTTTGGAGATTGCCGTATCAAACAGTTCAGCCTGCTTTGTCGCATCATCATCATGTACAAGGACGAGAGTATCATAACCTAGTTCTTTGGCTTTTGCTTCTGCGGCTACGGCTTCCGTGTTAAAGAAAGGGTTGTCATGGGAAGGTGTAATGATGACAATGAGGTTTGCGGCCCCGTCAGCTTTTACCCAGTTATCAGCTTTAGCAGCGGTTGTGTCAGCTGCAGTTGCAGCAGTTGTTGCATCGGTGGCTTTTGTAGCGGCTGTTGTTGTCGGAGTTGCTGTGCTGGAGCACCCACCAAGCACAAACATTGTCGTGACAAGGGCAAGGGACAGAAATTTCTTCATCTAAAAATCCTCCTTTATATATTACACCTGCAGTTCCTGCAGTATGCATCAGGGTTGAGCGCGCATCAAGACCATATCGACTGATTTTTTCCAGCCGTCAAGGCGTTTGGCGCGAAGTTCAGGGGTGATGGCCGGGTGGTAGGCAACGTGATTTATTTTTGAAAATATATCGGCACTGAAAATTCCTGCAGCTATTCCTGCTGCGTAGGCAGCGCCGACTCCGGAAAGTTCTTCCGTCTCCGGCACCCGGACAGTCATATTCAGAATATTGCTTTGAAACTGCATAAGGTATGAATCGCGGGTCGGGCCGCCGTCAACACGAAGTTCCCGGATTTCAATCGATGTCTCCTGGCTCATAAGACTGATGACATCGGCAATCTGGTATGCGATACATTCTTCTGCAGCACGGACGATCTCCGCCTTACCCGTGTTTCTACCCATATTACAGATAACGGCTTTGGCGTTGCTTTCCCAATATGGGGCACCAAGGCCTGAAAAAGCAGGCACCAGATAAGTCTCATCATTTGGATGGGCGCCGGCTGCAACTTTTGCTGCATCTTTGGCACTGGCGAGAAGGCCAAGATCTTCAACGACCCATTTCAGCACTGCACCGGTATAGTTAATATTTCCTTCGAGAACGTAGCTGACGATTCCATCCATGCCCCAGGCTATAGAGGTCACGACACCGGATTTGGCAAATACCGGCTTGTTACCTATGTTCATCATTACAGAGGATCCGGTACCATAAGTTGCCTTGATCATTCCCGGTGTAAGACAACCCTGCCCGAACAGCGCACCATGGGAATCACCCATCGCACTATGGATCGGAATCGGCCTGTCCAGGAAACCTGCAAAATCCGTCTCCCCGAACATGCTGTTCGAGTCGCAGACTTCAGGAAGCATTGATATCTTCACATGAAACAGACTGCATACATTTTCATCCCACTTTAATTCCTGCAGGTTGAATAGCTGTGTTCTTGAAGCATTGGAGTAATCGGTTTTAAAGCTTTGTCCCCCGGTCAGATTGTAAATCAGCCAACTGTCAATCGTACCGCAGCGCAGATTATCTTTTTTTATGGCTTCGGCGGCAGCAGGTACATTTTCAATTATCCATGCCAGTTTAGCTGCAGAAAAATAGGGTGAGAGCTGAAGCCCGGTAGCATTACGGATCATGTCACCGTATCCGGCAGTTTCGATTCTTTTACAGATCTCGTCCCCTCGTGCACACTGCCAAACGATAGCATTGTAAACCGGTTTGCCTGTAGATGCGTCCCATGCCACAACAGTCTCGCGCTGGTTGCTTATTCCGAGGACAGCGATATCGGATCTGTCGATACCTGCCTCCTCTGTAACGTCACGAACAGCATCAACTGCGTTTTTCAGAATCTCTTCCGGATCGTGTTCTACCCAGCCCATATCATTGACGATTTGGCGGTGGGGACGATCGACGCGCCTGAGCAGTTCACCGGCGGAGGAAAAAAGGAGGGCTTTGGTCCCGGATGTACTCTGGTCGATGGTAAGGACGAATTTTTCACTCATATTGCTCTCCTGTCCCCCTTTCTTTTTTTATCAGTTTGCATATCAGCCTATCAATTCAAGTGCGGTTTTCACAAGATTGTCGGCAGTCAGGCCGTAATAGGCAAAAACTTCCGGTGATTTACCGGCAATCACCGGTTCGTCCGGGAGGCACAGGCTTATCACTTTCGTCGGATAATTTGCGCAGACAAGCTGACTGACCTGGGAACCGAGTCCGCCGATCGCAACATGCTCCTCAATCACAATAATCGCTTTTGTCTCTTTTGCCGCATGAAGTACGGCTTGCGTATCAAGGGGCTTAATACAGTACATATCAAGCACACGGCATTTGATGCCGCAGGATTCAAGTGAAATAGCTGCCTGCTGAGCCGGAAGAACCATTTCACCGGCGGCAATAATCGTGATGTCGCTTCCTTCATGGACTAATGTCGCTTTATCCATCACAAAAGGAGTGTTATCTTCACTGTATATATCCTCTACGGGGTTTCTTCCTACTCGGATATAGGCAGGTTTATTATCCTGAAGTAAGTTTTCCATAAGTGCTTTCGTCTGATGGCGGTCGCTCGGAAAATATACACGCATATTGGGAATGGATCCCAGGGTTGCTATATCATTTGTAGAATGGTGTGTCATACCAAGCGCACCGTAACTTACACCGCCGGATATTCCGATGAGCTTAACATTGGTATTGGAATATGCGACATCAACTTTCGCCTGTTCCATGCTGCGTGTCGACAGGAAACACGCAGGCGACGCAACAAAGCATTTCTTGCCACAGGCTGCCAGTCCGGCTGCAATCGAGACGATGTTCTGTTCTGCAATACCGGTTTCCACAAACTGATCCGGATGGACTTTGGCATATTCACTCAGTGACGCCGATCCGCGGGAATCACTGCACAGAACGACAATATTTTTATCAGTCTTTGCTTTTTCAACAAGAACGTCGTTAATGACCTGACGGTTATGGATTGTATTCATAATGCTGCACTCCTTCCGGCGGACAGTTCTGCCGTGGCCTTTATGTATTCGTCGGCTGACGGAACCTTGTGATGCCACGGTACAGAGTTTTCCATGAAGGAGACACCATAACCTTTGATTGTATCGGCAATGATCACGGTTGGCATACCTTTTACCGTCTTTGCAGTCTCAAAAGCCGCATTGAGTGAGTCGGTGTCATTTCCAACGGCGTGAATAACATGCCAGCCGAAGGAAGACCAGCGCTCATCAAGATTCTCATGCGACATAACATCCTCGGTCGTTCCGGAGATCTGCAGGCCATTCCGGTCAACGACGGCACAAAGATTGTCAAGCTTATAGTGGGCACCGGCCATCATCCCTTCCCATACCGAACCTTCAGCTAATTCCCCGTCACCGATGACAACATACACCCGGTAGGGCGCTTTATCCATTTTTGCTGCAAGAGCCATTCCGACAGATACCGAAAGGCCGTGGCCAAGTGAGCCGGAGTTCATTTCAATGCCGGAAACTTTATTTGTCGGGTGTCCGATATATTTGGAACCGTAAGCAGAAACAGTCTTCAAATCCGCCCTCGGGAAAAATCCGCGGTTGGCCAGAACAGAATACAGAGCCTCAACGGAATGGCCTTTCGAAAGAATCATCCGGTCACGGTTCGGGTCCCTGGGATTCTGCGGATCAATGTTCATCTGTTTAAAGTACAGTGTGGCCAGTATATCGGTGACACTGAAGTCCCCGCCGATATGGCCGGCTTTGCAGTTGACAATCGTATCAAGGATGTCCTGTCTGATCTCAAATGTCCTGGCTTTCAGATTTTCCATTTCTTGTCTCCCTGTCTATTTATGAATTCTCTTTTGCTTTTGAATTCTCACTTTAATATATTCCTGACGCTTTCACGTTCAATGAATTCCGTACATATCTGGGTTTTGATTTTCGTCTTATTTCCCGACCTGATTACTTGAACGAGTCTTCTTACTGCTTCTGCTCCCATTACCTGTTTAAAGACGCGCACTGTGGTTAGCGGAGGGGTTGCAATCTCGCAGAACGGCATATCGTCAAACCCGATGACCGAAATATCTTCCGGTATGTGATACCCGCTGTCCTGCAGTGCTTTACATGCGCCAAGTGCGATGTTGTCATTATCAGCGACAAAGGCTGTAGGCAAATCCGTATGCCCGGTCAAAAACTCTTTCATGTCCTTATAGGATCCATCCATACTCGGAGTTAGAAGTATCGTGTGATTCGGGTTGATCTTTAATCCGAAGCTATGGATTGCCCGGCGATAGCCATACTCCCTGTATACGAAATTTTTGATCTGCGTATTGCTTTTAAGATAACCAATGTTTGTATGTCCGCAGTGAATCAGATAGACCGCAGCATTAAAAGTTGAATCTGTATTGTCAATTCCCACTGTATCGAAATCCATATCCTCAAACCATGTATCTATCAGTACCACCGGACTCTCTGCATTGAGAAAAAGATGCGCATCCTCTTCCGTAAATTCCGTTGCCAGCACAAGGTTGGCTGTAGTCCGGTCACTTAAGATTTGCTGCAGTAAGTTGTCAAAGTTCGGATCAGCCTTATCAAGGTGACTGATAATCGTTGCATATCCCAGCGCACGGCATTCAAGTTCAACACCGGAGATAAGCGAAGAAAAAAACGGGGTATCGGTAACCACTTTGCCGTGTGTACGGCAGACGGTCAGGCGTATATTGCTGATGCGGGATTCATTGATATAACCGGTTTCGCGTGCTGCCTGCCAGATTTTATTGGCTGTCTCCTGGTTGACGTTCGACTTTCTATTCAAAGCGTTTGAGATAGTCGCAGATGAGTAACCGGTTATTGCACTGAGTTGTTTTATACTTGGTTTCATTTTGCTTCCACCTCTTTAAAGCAATAGTAAAACATTTAATTGAATATTTCAATAGTTTTAGTTAAAATTTTATAAGATTTTTAGACTATTTGACTAAATTGCTCAACATCCTCTTTCAATACAGGTGCACTATGCTGTGTTTTATTTGTTTCGCGGTTGTTTGTCATATGGCAAGCATCTGAAACGAGTAAGTTTTTGCGGGCATCTGCAGGTATATTATTTAAATATTTCAATAAAAAATTAAAACCTCGAGACAGCAGTGCTGTTCGAGGCGAAATAAGCAGGATAGATTATCGAGTTATAAGATTTCACATGTCTTTACAGTCTCAAATCACGGACGCTCTTGCGGTTGACAAGGTCAGTTGCCACTTCAATCCGGATAACTTCGTCAACCTCATCCTGCATACGTGCGAGAAGTCTGTCTACAGCCAGTTTCCCGAGGCTGTGTTTAAAAACTTTTATGGTCGTCAGAGGCGGATCAATGATTTCACAATAAGGAAGGTCATCGAACCCGATAATTGAAATATCTTCAGGAATGGTGAGTCCGCTTTCTTTCAGGGCTTTCATTGCCCCGAATGCAATGATATCATTATCGGCAAAAAATGCTGTCGGCAGCCCGGGCTTTTTGGCAAGCCACTCCTTTACTCCTGAATAAGAGCCGTCAATCGATGGTTCAACAGAGCATATATCCTCCGGCCGCAAATTTCGCCCGGCATCCGCTAGGGCACGAACTACTCCGTGATGCCGCTGGCCAAAATTATAGATTGGAACCAGACTATGAAAGTAGCCTATCCGTTGGTGACCCATGCGAAGCAACTCCGTAACCGCGTCATATGCCCCCTGGAAATTATTGATCAAAACCGTGTCATACTGGCTGTCAGACAGGCTTCCGTCAAGGACGACCATCGGATGCCCTGATTTAAAAAAGGGAATGGAATCGGTCAGAGATAATTCCGTTGCCAGAAGGATGATTCCATCTTTCGGATTTTCACGGACAATGTCCATGACCTGGTCGAGGCTGGCACGGTCACTGATGTGTGAGATTAATAGTTGATATCCGTTGCGGCGGGTCTCTGCTTCGATTCCTTCAATCAAAGCAAGAAAAAACGGGGTATCAGCGACGACACGTCCTATTTTTTTATACACTACCAGACGTATATTCCCTAAGCCCCGGGGAAGCCGGCGGGCAGTAGATGTGATTTGTTCATAGCCAAGTTTGGCAGCCATCTCCAGCACAAGTGCCCGAGTCCGTTCATTGACACCGGGTCGATTGTTTAGAGAGAGGGATATTGTCGCAGGAGAAAGATTCAGCTGTTCAGCCAGGTCCTTGATTGTCACACCCATAAAAACCGTCCGCCCTGCCTTTTCATAAGGCCACATAAAGATATAAACATATTAACATATCTATATGACCATGTCAGTCATAAGCACGTCCAAAATGCCGCGTCGCGCCGGATTTCCCCAGGCGCAACGCGGCGTTATTAAGGCCGTATCATCCGATAACTATCAGCCGAAAGGATTTTCCGACTTATACATCATTCCTTTAGGTTGGTTAAAACTCACTTGTGTTACGCCAAGATATTTGAATACTTCAAACAGACCTTTTCCAAAGTGACCGAAAGCAACCGCCCCATGATGAGGATAGTTGTCTTCCACAAGTACATGACGATAGAATCTGCCCATTTCAGGAATGGCAAATACTCCGATTGCACCAAAAGACTGTGTGGCAACCGGAAGGACTTCGCCCTCTGCAACATAGGCCTTAAGCTGGGAGTCTGCTGTACTTTGGAGACGGAAGAATGTGATGTTGCCCGGGATAATATCTCCTTCGAGAGTTCCCTGAGTCACTTCTTCAGGCAGCGCCCTTGCCATGATCATCTGGTACTTCATGCTGCAGAAGGAAAGCTTGGATGAAGCCGTATTGCCGCAGTGAAAGCCCATGAAAGTATCTTTATGGGTGTAATTGAAAGTACCCTCGATGTCCTTTTTATACATATCCGCGGGTACGGTGTTGTTGATGTCCAGGAGGGTGACGATATCATCGCTGACACAGCTGCCGATGAATTCGCTTAAAGCACCGTATATGTCGACTTCACATGAGACAGGGATGCCTCTGGAGGCCAGGCGGCTGTTGACAAAGCAAGGAACGAACCCGAATTCCATCTGGAATGCAGGCCAGCACTTATTGGCAAATACGACATATTTCCTGCAGCCCTTATGTTCTTCCATCCAGTCAAGGAGTGTCAGCTCATATTGCGCAAGCTTAGGAAGAATAGCGGGCTTATTATTACCTTTTCCAAGTTCTTCTTCCATATCCTTAACTACATCAGGAATTCTCGGATCTCCGGCGTGTTTTTTGTATGCGCTGAACAAATCCAGTTCAGAGTTCTCTTCAATCTCAACTCCCAGATTAAAAAGCTGCTTTATTGGTGCGTTGCATGCCATAAAGTCCTGGGGTCTCGGGCCAAAAGAGATGATCTTCAATTCGCGTATTCCGATAAGAGCTTTGGCCACCGGTACAAATTCCTTCATCATTTGTGCGACTTCTGCCGGTGTGCCTACAGGATATTCAGGTATGTAAGCCCTGATATTGCGCAGCTTCAAATTATAGCTTGCGTTCAGCATTCCGCAGTATGCATCCCCGCGCCCGCCAACCAGGGTATCCGAGCTGTCTTCAGAGGCAGCGGCAAACATTACCGGTCCGTCAAATTTCTGGGCAATCAGCGTCTCCGGCGTCTCAGGGCCGAAATTACCAAGATATACAACCAGGGCATTGCACCCTGCAGCATCCAATTCTGCAAGGGCAGTCAATATATCCAGTTCATTCTCGATGATTGTCTGACACTCATAAAGGGATTTTTTGTCGTCGAATACTGCTGCAACAGCTATACGCCTGCTGAGGGACAAAGATTTCGGGAAACAGTTTCTGCTGACTGCAACAATTCCAAGTCTAACTTCTGGTGTGTTATTCATTTTTTCCTCCTGTTATTGAAAGTAACAAAACCATTATAACGCCAAACAGCCAGTCTATAAATAAAACTGACTGTCCGGTTTTTTTAAGATTCCGATTAATTACGTGCGTCGTAAATCCCGTATGCCACTAACAGCACCAGTACAATTACTAAAACAATGATTACGATATTCATCGTTTTGACGGAAACATTGACTCTGTCATACAACTTGTATCGAAATCGCAGGTTAACCTTACTGGCTTCGATTTCAGATTCCTTTTTGGATAAATCCGCTTCCTTCTTTACGAGGAGAGCTTCCCTTTCCTCAAGGGTTAAAGCTGCCGGATCTTCATTTGGCACAGTTTCTGTCAACTCATCATTTGGCCTCTGTAAATCCTTTGTCAATTTTATTTCCTCTTTAAATATTTGCGTACGTCAATGGAAACAGCCAGTATGATAATGACACCTTTAACAATGAACTGCAGGTATGCGTTAACATCCAGGTAATAGAGGCTGTAGTTGATGGCTTGCAGGATAATAACACCAACCATGATTCCCGGTACATTGCCTACACCTCCGGAGAATGAGATACCTCCGATAACGCATGCAGAGATTGCATCAAGTTCATAGTTAAACCCTGTACTGGTGCTTACCGACTGGACACGGGCTGCCTCAAGGAAAGCACCGATTCCATAAGCAATACCGGCGATAATGTAAACACCCATGATGGTCTTGGTTACATTTACACCGGAAACAGCTGCTGCTTCCTCATTGCCGCCGACAGCAAACATGTTTTTACCGAGCGTTGTTTTATTCCATATGATATACATGATGAACGAAGCTAAGAAAAAGTACAAAATAACATAAGGTATCTGAACACCAAAAAGGTTTATTGTTCCGTTAACAATATTTGTGAATCTCAGATCAAAGGTTGAAAGGGCCATTGCTGAACCCATCGCCTGATTCTCAACATAGATACATGTAATTCCATAAGCGATAAGCGACGTTCCTAAGGTAACAATAAAGGCATGCAAGTGAAGTTTGGCAACACCAAATCCGTTGAACGCACTAATTGCCGTCGCAATCACGATGCTGATAAGAAGCGGAACGATAAGCGGTACAGGCTTAGTAATCTGAGGGTAGTACCTGGAGGCATATGTAACCGACTGGACAATAGATGCAGTCACAGCAGCACTTAAGCCAAGGATACGGCCAAGGGAAAGGTCAGTTCCTGCCAGAACAATAAGGCCTGCGCAGCCAAGGGCTAAAATTCCCTTGGTTGATGCCTGCTTGAGAATATTAATCAGGTTTGTCAGAGATAGGAATTTGGGCTCGATAATGATAACTACTAATAGAATGATGCCCAATATGAAATAGAGTGCGTAAGTCAGAAGAAACTCACTTACTTTACGCTTGTCAATTTTGTTTTTTGCGATTGCCTTTTCCACAGATTTGCCCCCTTGTTATACGAATTTAGCAGACAGGTGCATGATTGTTTCCTGTGCCTCATTACTGTCTTCCTGACTCATGTCCAAAATTCCTGCTACCCTGCCGTTACTCATAACCAGAATTCGATCACAGATACCGATAAGTTCCGGCATTTCGGAAGAGATCATTACGACGCCTTTCCCTTCATTTGCCAGATTCAAAATGAGTTGGTATATTTCGTATTTTGCACCGACATCTATTCCTCTGGTAGGTTCGTCAAGAAGCAGGATATCAGGCTTGGTCAGAAGCCAGCGGCCAATGATTACCTTCTGCTGGTTTCCTCCCGACAGGTATTTGATATGCGTCTTCTGACTGGGAGTTTTAACATTCATACTGTCAATAACCCATTTGGTATCCGAGGATATTTTTTTGGAAGAAAGAATTCCGAATTTTGCGTATGAACGCATATGTGCGATTGTCGAGTTGAATGCAATACCCATTTCGGGAAAAATACCGGTTGCCCGACGTTCTTCGGTCAATAAGGCAAATCCGTTCTTAATGGCAATACCGGAATCCTTGTTGCGGATTAATTTACCCTTAACATGAATTTTCCCGGTTTCCATTTTTGAAACCCCGAAAATGGTCTGCACTAATTCCGTCCTGCGCGACCCAACCAACCCGGAAATTCCCAGTACCTCACCCTCACGGAGATCAAAACTGGCATCAATACAGGAAGGCATGAATTTCCCGGTAACATTTTTAACTTCCATAAGGATAGCGCCCGGTTTATTTGTCTTAGGGGGGAAACGATTCTCCAAGTCCCTGCCAACCATTAACTTAACGATTTCTTTATTACTCAAAGTATCGGCATCTCTGGTTGCGATCCATTTCCCGTCCCTCATAATAGTGACTTTATTCGAGATACGCAGGATTTCATCCATTCTATGTGAAATGTAAATGATGCCGACCCCTTTAGCACAAAGTTTCCGCATGATTCTAAAAAGATGTTCAACTTCTTCGTCGGCCAACGATGAAGTCGGCTCATCGAGAACAAGAATCTTCGCATTATAGGAAACAGCTTTGGCAATTTCCGCCATCTGCCTTTGTGAAACTGACAGATTTCCAATTATATCCTTAGGATTCAGTTTGATTTCTAATTCCTGAAATATTTTCTTCGATTCGGTATACATTTTTTTGTTGTCGATAAAACCATTTTTAAGGGGAAATTTGCCTAACCACATGTTCTCCATTACATTACGGCGCAATACCTGGTTTAATTCCTGGTGCACCATGGCAACCCCGTTATCAAGTGCATGTTTGGGGTTAGAAAAATTAACTTCTTTGCCTTCCATAAAAATAGTGCCGGCATCTTTAATGTAAACACCGAAAAGGCATTTCATAAGTGTACTTTTACCTGCTCCATTTTCGCCCATCAGAGCATGAATCTCTCCGGCCTTTAACTGTAACTGGGCGTGATCCAAAGCCTTGACGCCAGGAAATTGCTTTTCTATATCAATCATTTCCAGAAGGTAATTATTTTCCGTCGTACGAATCACCACTTTTCTTCTAACATGAAAGAAGGTGCCTTGCTTTGAAAAATCATCCAAGGCACCCTCCATCAATTCGTTATTTAATACATTCTGATATTGGAAATCAATAAAGATTCCAACTGCACCTAAGATTGAGTGATAACTTATTTGGTGACAGGAGAATAAGGAATACGGATGGAGAAGCCGTCATCAGCCATCTTGTAAGATGTTCCATCCAACCAGCCTTTGCCCTGAGAACCGTTGATAGCAAGCTCGATAATTGCTTTGCCCATGGCATCGCCGTCCTGCTTAACAGTACCCTGAAGTTTACCGTTCTTAATAGCTTCAGCAGCTGCATCCGTGGCATCAACGCCGATAACAGGGATGTACTTGCCGGAACCGGCATTGTAGCCAACTTCATTCAATGAAGCAATAACACCAAGTGCCATATCATCATTGTTGCAGAAAACAGCTTCAATTTTATCGCCGTACTTTGCCCAAACGGACTGCATGGCATCCTGAGCCTTGGCTGTATCCCAGTTACATACAAGATCCTGACCGTTGACCTGCTCTAATTTGAGCCCGTCTTTGATTGCCTGTGAAACAGAGGATGTGGAACGTGCAATTGCTTCGATATTGTCAGGATCGCCCTTGAACATAAGGTACTGGATTGTGCCGTCTCCGTTTGTATCGATTTTCGGATCTGCCTTTACAAGCTGTGCAAGGATATCACCCTGCATTTCGCCGGCCTGCTCAGCCTTTGTTCCGATAAAGATACTCTTGGCGCCTGTGACTACTGCGGATTCCGAAGGCTCTTTGTTATAGAAAAGAACCGGAACGCCGGCTGCTTTTGCAAGATCAACAATAGGCTGACCTGCCGTTACTTCACAAAGGTTAACAACAAGAAGATCAAGGTTTTTCTGAAGGAGTGTTGAAGCCTGGTCATTCTGGATTGCCTGATCGTCATTGCCGTCAACCATATCAAGGTTGATCTTTATGCCCTTTTCTGTTCCGATAGATGCAGCATACTTCTCAATAGCAGCACGTACAGAGGAACCATAGGTATCAGAATACTTCCAGACCAATACGCCAACGTTCAGTTCAGTTTTACCGGCAGCTGTTGTTGCGACAGTTGTAGCATCACCTGCAGCTTTTGTTGTTGCAACAGTTGTAGCATCACCTGCAGCTTTTGTTGTTGTCGGGGTTGTTGAGCCGCCGCATCCGGTAAGGAGAGTAGCAGCCATAGCGGAAACCAGGACCAGTGCAAGAAATTTTTTCATCATCTTTCCTCCTTGAAATAATTTTTTATATCATAACTTTAACGTTAACGAAAATATACTAGTATTGTTGCTAATTGTCAATAGTTTGCACATAGTCTTTTGATTTGTTTGTTCATATTGACTGAATTTTACATACTTTACTTGTTATAATTTACTTGTCCTTCAATAATACCTCTGGACAACCCATTCATTTATTCGAATTCACGGGGTTAATAATCCTTTTTCAAACAAAAAATTCCAAATTCATCCTTCATTAATAAATATGAGTATTCTTTATCAATTCACGTATTTTTTAACTGTCTCACCTTCAATGAGTGTGGTGTCAGTAACGATCGTAATGTACTGATCCGTGCTTTGATCCCCCTTAATTTTCTTCAGCAGGACATCAACAGCCGTATTGGAAAGATTTTCCATGTGCGAATCAATCGTTGAGAGTTGAAATGGCATCTTAAGCCTCGACTGAATGTTGTCAAAACCGACAAGGGAAAAATCCCTGCCAATTTTATATCCTTTTCGGTTCAGGAAATTCCAGACAGCCAGTGCAATCATGTCGCTGAAGGCAAATATTGCGGAAAATTTAATTTTTCTATTTAAAATATCCTCAAGTATTTCATCGAATCCCAGCGTGGTTACAGGAATTTTCCAAATGAGTCCTTCATTAACTGTCAGATTTCTTTCGGCAAAGGCACGGCGATATCCGCTGAGGCGATCCTGTGCGCTGGAAATATAGGCGGGGCCGGCAAGAGTCAGGATATCCGTATGTCCATTATCCAGTAAATAGGAAACTGCCTGAAAACCGCCCAATTCATCGTTGCATACAACGTAATCCGTCTCAACCTGTTTAAACCGCCGGCCAATCAGTACAAAGGGAACCCCGCTTTCTTTCAGATACTGGATGTTCTCATCGCTTTGCTGGGAAGGACAGATAATGATGCCGTCAACATTTTTATTTAAGGATGCCTGAATCGCTTCAAATTCTATGTCAACGTCTTCGTTTGTATTAATAAGAAAAGTAATATAGCCGCGCATTCTCGCACATTCTTCAATTTCTTTCATCTCAATGGCAAAGTACGGGTTGGATACGTCGCTCAGGATAACCGCTATCGTATTGGTATAGCCTAACCGCAGTGAACTGGCGATCATATTGTTGACATGCTTCATGTCAAGTGCAGTAAGCTTTATTTTTTGGCGCGTTTTTACAGAGATATCACTTTTATCCCGTAATGCCCTGGATACGGTATTGATGCTGTACCCGGTCGCTTCAGCAATGTCCTTCAAGGTTGCAGTTTGTCTCTTATAAGGGGATTTCATCAGCTGCCCTGCCTAACTTTGTTTTCTGCTGCTATCTTACCACCGTTACGAATTAAAAATCCTATTACGGGGAAAAAATGATAATAATCAGGCCAAATGATTTTCCAGTACTCTTTCAACAAAAACTCCGACTATCCGCTCGTCAAATTGAGTATTGCTGTTTGCCATTAATTCCCGTATTGCCTCATCCGGACTAAAAGGTTTCCGGTAGGTACAGTATCCGGTCATGGAATCGTATGCTTCAGCAATACTGAGGATTTTAGACTGGACAGGGATTTGATCTTCTTTAAGATTGCGTGGATAGCCATTTCCGTCAACTCTCTCATGATGGCACAGTACATATTCGGCGATCTGGGCATATTCCCCGACCGACCGTAATATCTGATAACCTATTTCAGGGTGCTTTCTCATTTCGAGCCATTCATCCGGATCCAGGTTTGTCGGTTTGTTCAAAATGTCCTCGCTCATCCCAATCATCCCGATATCGTGCATTTTACCGAGAAGCTCAAGTTCATATATTTCACTTGCAGCAAATTCCATGGCAAGTCCGATGTTTTTGCATATTTCAGTTACTCTTTCACAGTGTTCCTTCTCATGACAATCTTTTTCCTGCAGGCTGCTTGCAATCATTTTTATAATTTCGTTTTTCATCTCATTGCTTTCGAGCAGTTTCCTGCGGTACATAAAGTCCTCAGCCTGGGCAAAGATTTTCTCCATCTCTTCATCCGCATCCGTTTTTGACGCATACCCGAAGGAGACGGATATCGACATTCCATCGAGCTTTGTCATGGCAATTTGGGCTTTGATACGGTTTACAATAATCTCGGCACCGTCTGAACTGGTTTTGGGAAGAAGAATAACAAATTCATCTCCTCCGGTCCTTGCTATAATGTCATCGGAGCGGGATTCACTTCGAATGATTTCCGCCGTCTTCTGTAAGAGTCTGTCTCCGAAATGATGACCGAAAGCATCGTTTGTTAGCTTCAGTCCGTTCACATCAGCCATGATAATCGTAATGGGAAGATTCCTGGGGGTATTGAGCCGTTTCAGTTCCTCTTCGTAGAATCTCCTGTTATATAGTCCGGTCAGCTGGTCATAATAGCTTAAATACAGAATCTCTTCTTCGTTCTTTTTTCTTTCTTCAATATTCCGGCTAACTCCGACGATTTCTATTTCCCCGTCCGTGTTGTATCTGTATTTTGTTGATACTTCAATCCATCTGATCAGACCGTCTTTGCATGGCTGCTGAATTTCGAAGCAATAAGTATTGGGTGCGAGCGGATTCTGCATGAATTTTCCAGTATTCTTTGCGATGGAATCCTTCACGATAAGAAACGATGCCGGAGTTAAAGATTCTTCCAGACTCTCATTAAGAGCTTCATCGACATAAAGACCCCTGAGTTGAAAAACAGCAGGGCTGATATATGTGTATTTAAGCTGCCGGATATTGAGTATCCAGATAACATCGGAAGCATGTTCCGCCAGCAGCCGGTATTTCTCTTCACTTTGCCTGAGGGCATCCTGTGCTTTTTTACGGTCCGTAATATCAATGACAAAATTCAGGGAAGCAGATACGTCATTCCATCTGATTCGTATTCCGTCACATTCCACCCATCGTATTTCTTTATCTTTCCTGACTATTCGAAACTGCAGTTTTTTATTATCTATTTCTCCAAGCAGCCTTTGTTTGTGGAAATAAATCACATTCATCAAGTCTTCCGGATAGATAAAATCCAGAAAAGACATCGCCATGATTTCCTCTTTTGAATAACCGATCAGCCGCTGGGTCATCGGATTGCAGAGCTTCAAATCGTTGCCCTGAATGACAATAATGGACTCCACGGAATTCTCGAAAAGCAGTCGGTATTTTTCCTCGCTTATTTTCAAAGCGTCTTCGGCTAGTGTGCGGTCCGTGATATCACTCAGAAAGTTCAGGGTCGCTGCCTTCCCTTCCCATATTATTCTGACAGAATTTACTTCAGCCCTTCTGGTTGTGTTATCTTTGCGAAGTAAATTGAACTCATAAAGCGCAAGAACAGGTTCTCCCTGAAGACGCTTTTTATGATTATTCATTACATGTGCCCGATCTACGGGATGAATGAAGGATGCAACGGGCAATTCGGCGATTTCCTCCTCGGAATACCCTGTCAGTATTTCGCCCGTCCGATTACACATTTTAACACGTTCATCCTGGACGATTATGATTGTTTCCACGGCATTTTCAAAAAGGAGTCTATATTTATCTTCGCTCCTTTTGAGTGTTTCCTCTGCTGTTTTACGATCCGATACATCTCGATTGTTGGCCTGAAACCCCAGGTTTTGACCGCTATCACCAATGACATGCCTGCCAATCTGTTCTATCCAGACTACCCGTCCATTTTTGTTTCTGATACGGAAATATGCGGTATGCGGCCTCGTATACAGGTGAATATGCCGGCGATGGTTATCCCATTCCTCCCTGTCCTCATCCAGGATGATTGAGTCAAGAAGCATGTGGTTGGCAGTAAATTCATCTGCAGAGTATCCGGAAATTCTTTCGCACGAAGGAGACACGTACTTTACCAGTCCGTCCTCATCTTCCCACGTCTCCCAGTCATATGCATAATCAGCTATTGCTTTATATGATAAATCAGAATGATCCTTAACCTTAATAAAACCATCGCTCATCTGCCAATGCCCTCAATGGAAAGATAATGGATTAGTATTAAAATTTGCTGAAAATGTCACTGTTTTCTTCGAATATAGTATACATCAAATATACTCGCCCATGATCAGACATGTTGTCTTTAACCGAATTTTTCATCGACCGCAAGCTTTTTCATACTGCTTTTTTCACGCAGGATGCAGCGGCTTTCACGAACGGAAGCAATAACGAATTCTTCAAGCTTTTCGTGATTGCTCAGTATAGGGGCAATTTTGTGTGTAACCAGATCCTGAACGGCCATCGCACTTTCACGAAAATCATCCTTCGTCTCTTTGACAGCCTGATTATAGAAATTTCTGCCGTGTTCCCAGTCTGAGCTCAAAAAGCAGATCATCATCCTGTCCCATGTATTCCGGGGTGATTGAATAACAATCTCCATAATCTTTTTTCTGGCAAGAGTAAGCTTGGAGAATGAACGGTAATAAAGAACTTTTTCTTTGGCCAAAGCAGCCTGCTCCAGCATCTCTTTAGAAAATTTATCTGCATCACCTGTGAAACTGATAAATCCGCGTTCTCTGTCCCCATAATCTATTGAAAGGCTGTCTCTGTTTTCCCACAGATAATGCAGTCCTACATGTAAATGCGAACCTTTACCCCAATCGTTTGACTGAAATTCGACAATCGTCAAAAACCATCCGTTATCGTCAATCCATGTCCTGGACTGTCCTTTTTGAAAGAGTCCCATCGGAGCCAGCATATCTTTTGCCGTCCGGATAATTATCTTTTCATGAACGTTCCCTGCCATATTCATATTCTCCTTTGCATTTGCATAGGATTATGATAGATTTCACACCTTCACATTCTATCACGAAATAAGTGTTATCCTTATTGTATGAATCTAAAACATCATATCGTTAACAATTTCGTTAACAATTCCGGACAAAAATATGGTATAATTGCAGAGTATAATATAATCATTATCAAATAAACCCGGAGCACTTATCCAAATGCTCTCATAATATGGAGGAAAATTGCATGCCGACAGACAAATCACTTGCCAAGGAACAGGAAGAAAGCTTTTTAACCGCTGAACAGGAAAATGATCTGCTTGTTCACCCTGAGATTGAACAAGATAAGCCTGCAGTAAAGACATTACAGCCTTTACTGAGCGTCCCGTATGTTCGAGTACTTAACGGCGGCGATCCTTCAGATTGCCCCTATGATCGATATATGATGAATAAAAGAATGGCTGTGCTTGAATATTCAAAAGATAAGAAGGGCGGCCAGGTTATTGCACTTAAGGTGCTTCTCAGGTCATGTCCTCAATGTGAACGGCTTTACATAGACCAGCCGCAGCTGATGGGTCTGAAGAAAGTCGGCCTGGACATCGGTGGATTTGACATTATTGGTTCCTCTGCCTTTCCCCGTACGAAAGGATATGAAAAATGGCATCCTGAAGCTTTGAAAAAAGCAGCTGCAGTTGTGATAACAACCGCTAAAAAACCAAAGACAACAAGGAAAAAAGCAGTAAAGAAGACAGTTGAAGACGAAAAGTAAAGCCCTTTTGAATACGCAGCTATATTTGAATAACAATTAGTATGCATAGAAACTATAGATACCCTACCGTCAGGATTCATGTAATCCGAAGGTAGGGTGTCTTTTTTTCGCGGATAATCTTTCATCGTATACAATTATGAAACAGATTATAAAAGATCAGTATTATATTGACTCATTAGGCAGAATAAGTGATATTCAGGCGTCCATGGCTCAAAAAGGACTTGATGTGTATATTGGATCACGACTTAGGACGATTTCATGGACTGTTGATGCATTCTGCCCCTGGAGGACATTTGTCGTTATACCCAAAAGCGGGCTTCCGACTGTCTTCACCTTCCTTCTTGACGCTGCACGGGTTGCCGATGATTCATGGCTTGAAGAAGATAATGTGCTTGGCTATGTCGGCATGGGCGGGCAGGATCAGATTTCCGCCATTTCCAATTTCATAATTGATGAACTCAAGTGCGGCAGCGGTAAAATCGGTTTTGAATCCGGCATGTCAAATTATCTTCCCGAAGGCAATCTGACCCTCTATGAGTATGAGAGCTTTCTTACGGCCATGCCTGAGGCAACTTTCATCAATTCCCACGACATCATCGACAGGCTTTCCCTTATCAAGGATGAAGGCACCAAAAATAGATTCAGGGAAGCCTCCCGCCTGACCGACATCGGGCACCAGGCCGTATATGACGCGATCATAAACGGCGGCTATGAAGGAATGACCGAGACAGAGATTGCCGGTGTTGCAGCGTACGCAATGCGAAAAGCAGGCAGTGTCCTCGAATGGTCATTTACCGGCGGCAATGAGATTGCCACAGGTTACCGCACCGGATTTGCAGCCGGTGCCTGCACACCTGCCACTACCAAAAAACTCGAAAAAGGCCAGCCTTTGAAGTGCACCCCAAATGTTGGACAAAAAGTTCAATGTTTTGGAGGTGCATTTTATATGACCAAATACACTCATGAGTTAAGGTTGAAGATTGTCCAAGAATTGGAAGCAGGAAAAACAATTGGCGG